>Ga0206125_10001890_pt1 | contig 23236 bp, 21 predicted proteins | sample Helgoland_Spring_4_FD_148598 | JGI IMG/M metagenome (GOLD analysis project Ga0206125, IMG submission 148598) | Pelagic subsurface seawater microbial communities from Kabeltonne, Helgoland, North Sea - Helgoland_Spring_Bloom_20160331_1 | ecosystem: Environmental > Aquatic > Marine > Epipelagic ... | reverse complement strand
TAGTTGTGTCTTCTCGGCCCACATGGTTGTCGAGTTTCAGCGCTATGGCTTAGCGCCGTTTCGATTGCTCACTGGATATTTGCAACTGCTTGGTGCGACTGGCCTCTTAATTGGCTTGCTAGTGAGTCCGACCATCGGGCTGATAGCTTCGATTGGTCTTAGCGTCCAGATGCTGCTTGGCTTCTGCGTACGTTTACGGATTCGAGATACTGTTGGGCAATGCTTACCCTCGTTTATCTATATGTGGATCAACGCAGGACTGGCGTTGGAATTCCTCAGTCGCTACCGTTAAGCAGCTAATACGATGATGCCGATGCACAAGGCTAGCATCACCAGCGCAGGAATCGATTTTTTGAACGGATCCTTGACTTTGAGGTGCATTAACAGCGCGCCTACCATGAGCAGCCCGAGCAGACTCGCAAACGGGACAATCAGCGATTCAAAGTATACACCTAGAATCAGGGCAAGTGCAGCGGTGATTTTCAAGCCGCCGATCAAGTAAACGCTCCAATTCGGCAGGCCATAATTGGCGAATTCGGCCTTCATGTCCGCTGCTGTTCCGCCGCGGTAGGCGGTGCCTTGATTGTAACGAAGGAGCCAGACATTAAGAATCCCGAGACCAGCGATCAGTTGTAATAGATATTGAATAGTGTCCATTAGCGAAATGTGGCTGATCTCTAGGTTTTAGTCAAATACAGTAACTGCTCTGAGTGAGATTCGGCGGTGCCTAGGTGATAAACTGTTTAATCGATGTTCAACGCCATCTGCTTAGCAGCTGGTGGCGTTGGATGCATTGCTGGAGCGCTTACCTGAGGATGTCGTTCTGAGCATTACGTCGACTCGCTGCATATAGATGGCGTGTTGCTCTGGGTTATGGTAGGAGCCCGCTGCGTGCGGCTCTGGTTCTGTGTTTTGCTGCTGGTTAGGGATGATGAGGGTCTTACGCTGCGTGCCTAGTTCGTAGGTCAGTTGAAGGCTTTCGCCATTGGCCTGCTGTGTGACTTGTAGATTTTTTTTCTGAATGTGCATGTCAATCTATCGTACAGCCGCGATTTACCCTACAAAAAAACAATGCATGCTTCATCGTGTGCTTTTTTGCAGCACTGGATGGCAGATTTTTCGACCCAGACTCTTGCGTATGTGATACAGTTGGGCAATTTCTGCAGAAATGAAAAGAACCTCGGTATTAATCGTCAGTATGATCGCCAGCTGTGTGTGTGCGGCATCGCTCTTGGCAAAACCACAGATGACAGCAGAGATGAATACACTTTTTAAATTTACTGGTCAACACGCCGACAAGCCCTGGCTGAGCAGCAATGATGGCGTTATGGGCGGCCGCTCTGATGGCAGTGCGACGATCGGTGACGATGGAATGTGCTTCAGTGGCACACTTTCGCTGGAGAACAATGGTGGCTTTTCTTCAGTATACACCCGTGGCAATTTCGATCTTTCCGCGGCCGCAGGTGTCCGCCTCAGAGTGCTGGGTGATGGCCGAACTTATCAGCTGCGCTTCCACAGTGACGCACTCTTTCGTGAGGGCTGGGCGGTTAATTTTGCGGGGGATTTCCAAACTACCGCAGGTGAGTGGATCGAGGTGTTTGTGTCTTTTAGCGAACTAGAGCAAAGTTGGCGAGGACGCCAGCTCTCGGGTTATACCTTTAATGCTAAAGACATTCGCCGCATAGCGCTGATGCTCGCAGATAAACAAGCTGGACCGTTTTCTCTGCGGGTCGCTTGGATCGCGACTGAATGAAAATCCATCGAACGCGGTCAGTTTCGATGCAGCAGCATTGCTAGCCTAGCATTGAGCGAGACGCTTAATCGTTGAAATCGAGTTCTGTTTGAGCGCTGGCAGATTTTGCAGCTTTCGAATGGCCTCGTACTGTTTTGCGACTGCCGTGTTGCTTGACGATGGCTTGTGCCTCATTAAAGAACCCGTCGCTGCGCCGAAGTGCGTAAATTCGCTGCATGGCTTGTTTGCGCGCAAGCTTTTCATCGACGATCGGCAGTGGGTAGCCATTCAGTTTATGCGGCAGTACCCATGGCTGATGGATGCTTTGAGCCGAATAATCGGCGAGTTCTGGGATCCATTTACGGATGAACTGCCCTTCGGGATCATGATCCATACTCTGTTTGATCGGGTTATAGGCGCGGATGGTATTAATGCCGGTGGTGCCCGACTGCATTTGACACTGGCTGTAGTGAATGCCGGGCTCGTAGTCGGTGAATAGCCGTGCGAGGTGCAGGGCGGGGGCTTTCCAATCGAGCCAGAGGTGGTAACTGGCGAAGCTCATCAGCATCGCACGCATGCGGAAATTAATCCACCCGGTAGCACTCAGCGCGCGCATGCAGGCATCGATCATCGGGTAGCCAGTGCGGCCGTTTTGCCATGCCTCGAAACGGTCGCTGTCGGGCGTCTTTTCGCGCAGCGAATCATACGCAGTGTGAAAGTTTTCGAATTCAATGCGGGGCGCATCTTCGATTTTTTGGATGAAGTGACAGTGCCAGTGCAGCCTGCTATTGAAGGATCGAAGTGCCGCAGGCCATTTCCCTTTTTGTCCCCGCGGTTGTGCTTTGACTGCCAGGTTGCGTTGTTGGCAGGCAGCAACAATTTCGCGCAGTGAAAGGGTGCCGAAGGCGATGTGGGCGGAGAGCCGCGAACAACTGTCAAAGGCAGTCACGGGCGAAGACATTTCACTGCTGTAATATTCGCCGCGCGTGTGCAGAAAACTTTCGAGCAGCGCGAGTGCATGGCTGCGGCCACCGGGTTGAGTGGCCTCCAGGCGCGTCGGGTGTAGATTCAATTTGCTGGCCGCAGGCATCGATTCTGAAGTCGTAGCGACTGACTGTAATGCTTGTGGCGCGTCGAGGCAGACTTGGCTCATCAACGCTTGCCATTGGCGACTCCAGCCATCGCGATTGTGCCGCCCACGGACCACTGCAAATTGCCGCGGTTGATGCCATGGGATTTTTTGCTGGCGTGCCCAGCGCTGAACGCTCCGATCTCTACGATAAGTCCAGTCGTTCCATGTTTCCTGATGCGACCAGAGTGCTTCGATCGAGTGTTCGTCGTGCAGGGCCTGCAAAATATCGCTGGCGTTGCGACAGCGAACGACCAGTGGGATGCCGTAGTACTCAATCAGTTGTGCATCGAGTTCGGCAAGGCTTTCATTAAGAAAGCAATAGTGGCGATGACTGAGGTCGGGTTGTTGCCAGAGCTCGGGCTCCAAGATATACAGCGGCACTATCGGGCCGTGGCGAGCCGCTTCACTGAATGCCTGGTGGTCGGCAATTCTCAAATCTCGCTTGAACCAAACTACGTGTGCCATCGTCGATTAGTCAGTGCTTATACGATTTCACCTGCGTCAAGTGCCTGTAAGAACCGGGTGCTGTCTGCGCGGATTAGGTCTACCTTCGCGGCGTCCATCTTGCCTAAAGTTCGGTAGGGCATGCCCATTCGTGGGTTCGCTCCAAGCTTGTCTTGCTGGCGGATTAGGAAATCCCAATAGAGATAATTAAACGGGCAGGCGTCCGGCCCGTTCTTTTTCGAAACCTTGTAGGAACAGCCTTTGCAATAGTCTGACATGCGGTTGATGTAGGCTCCACTGGCTGCGTAGGGCTTCGATGCGAGCACGCCACCGTCGGCGAACAGCACCATGCCACTCACATTGGGTAGCTCTACCCATTCGTACGCATCCGCATACACGATCCAGAACCATTGGTTGACCTCTTTGGGGTTGAGACCAGCCAACAGCGCAAAATTGCCGAGCACCATTAACCGCTGAATATGGTGCGCATGCGCATTTGCTTTGGTTTCGACCACACATTGACGCAGGCAGTTCATCTTCGTCGTGGCGCTCCAGTAAAAATCTGGCAGCGGCCGCTCTGCATCGAGGAAATTTTCCGATACGTAATCTGGCATCTTTAGCCAGTAGATCCCGCGCACATATTCGCGCCAGCCAAGTATCTGACGAATGAAGCCCTCGACGGCATTCAGTGGCGCCAGTCCGTCGCGATAAGCTTGCTCCACTTTTTGGATACATTCGAGCGGGCTGAGTAGCCCGCAATTGATGTAGAAGCTGAGATGCGAGTGATACATCCAAGGCTCGCCTTGCAGCATCGCATCTTGGTAGTCGCCAAAGTGGCACAGTCGCTCGCGGATAAATTGTTCGAGTGCCTGCTGAGCTTGGGCTGCAGTCACAGCAAAATGAAACGGCTCCAAGTCGCCAAAATGCTCACTAAATTCGCGATCGACTAATTCGAGCACTTCTTGAGTGATGCTGTCTGGCTCACTCAGATAGGTCGCTGGGATGTCCAGCCCACTCTTCGCTGGCTTGCGGTTCTCGGCGTCATAGTTCCACTGTCCGCCGACTGGCTGGTCGTCATCCATTAGGATCCCATAGGTGCGGCGCATCTCGCGGTAGAAAAATTCCATGCGCAATTGCTTGCGACCCTCGGCCCATGTTGCGAACGTTTCCTTGGTGCAAAGAAAGCGATTGTCATCACGAATTTCCAGCGGAATAGGGAAGTGTGTTTTCCAGCTTTCGATCTCTTTGAGCACGGCATATTCGCTCGGCTCGGTAACGACGATTTGCTCTGGATTGAGCGCTTCAATCGCCCGCTCCAGCTCACCAGTCAAACTGCCTGCATTGTCGGGAGCATCATACTGAATGTATCGGGTGCGGTAGCCAGTTGCGTCTAGTTCCGCTGCGAAATGCCGCATGGCAGAAAAAATAAAGGCGATCTTTTTTTTGTGGTGCCGGACCCGCGTCGCCTCGTTGCGTACTTCGCATAGCAGCACCACATCGCCCGCCGCATCGATATCCGACAGGCTCGAAATGTGGTGACTGAGTTGGTCACCTAAAATAATGCGCAAAATCATAATTGTATAAACGTGCAGCGAGCTATCGAACTTACATGCTGTAAAGAATTAGTGTTAAAGTGAGTCGGTTTCAACCAGTGCAGCCCGCGCTTTGCTGGCATTGCGCCACCACGTATTGCTCAGGACAGTTTGCTGCCATGCTATAAATAGCAACTTTAAGTGTGACCGATGCCCTCGGATTAGACCAGCGACTCATATCGCCATTGCGCTTGCTGCACGCAGTTCGTCCCGCATGTTTGGCATATGGCATCCGAACAGAATCCTGAACCACACAAGCGCCGAGTGCGTTACAAGGGCAAGAACCCACGTCGCTTTCAGGACAAATATAAGGAGCTCGATCCCGAGCGCTACACCGACACCGTCGCCCATGTACTCGCGGCTGGTAAAACGCCCGCAGGGCAGCACGTGCCGATCATGCTGGACGAGATTATGCAGGCGCTCTCGGTGGTCCCAGGTGAGCGGGCGGTCGACTGCACGCTTGGTTATGGAGGTCACGCCGCAGAACTGTTGAAAGCCGTACAGCCCGGCGGCTGCTTGCTGGCAGTCGATCAAGATTCCCTCGAGTTGCCAAAAACGCAGGCGCGTCTACGCTCAGCTGGCTTTCCGGCAGAATCCCTGCACTGCGAGCGCACCAACTTTGTCGCCCTGCGCGCAGTGCTGGGTAAGATCGGCTGGCACGAGGGGGCCGATGCCATTCTCGCCGACTTGGGCGTCTCTTCGATGCAGATCGACAATCCAGCTCGCGGGTTCAGCTTTAAACATCAAGGGCCGCTCGATATGCGAATGAACCCGAATAAGGGCATCTCAGCCAGCGCCTGGATCGAACAATTGAACGAACCAGAATTTACGGCTCTGTTGCGCGACAATGCGGATGAGCCCAACGCGGCACGTTTAGCCACCGCCTTGGCTGGACAGACATTTGAGACCACCGGAGCACTCGCTCACGCCATTGAGCAGGCGCTACCAAAATCCTTTGACGAAGATCGGATTAAACTCAGTCAGCGACGTGTGTTTCAGGCCCTCCGTATTGCGGTCAACGATGAGTTCAAAGTTCTCGATGGCTGGCTGCGCGGCCTCCCTGACTGCCTGCGCGGCGGTGGGCGGGTTGCTGTGCTGACTTTTCATAGTGGCGAGGATCGCCGGGTCAAAAAAGCCTTCCAAGCGGGACTGGTAGATGGGCATTACAGTGCGATCTGCGAGGGCGTCATCCGTGCCTCCTTCAGTGAGCAGCGCGACAACCCTCGGTCCAGCTCTGCAAAACTGCGTTGGGCGGTGAGGGCGCCGTCTGCTGCGTCGCTCTAGCCATTGCTGCGCCCTTGATGCGGCGCGCCAGACCGTATCCGCTTCCACAGTCTTTATTTTAATCGATTGAACCTTTTGCTGAAACGACTTAAAACTAATCATTTTAAAGCTTAAGGTAATGGCTAAGCTAATGCCGAAATCTAACTGCCTCAGCACGTAACCCGTCCGATGAAATATAGTCCCTTGCAACTTCTTTTTCCTGGGCTCGTCGTGGTAGCCACGATCATAAGCTATAGCGTATTGTTAGACCAAAATACGCCCGCCGAAAGTGATGCGAACGCCGCACTCGGAGTCAATCGAGTGGCAGCGACGACTGCTGATCCTTCGCCTGGCCTCGTCGATCAGGCTGACTATGTGCCTGCAGAGTCGAACGATACCGAAACAGCGTCGACTCAAACGAACGATCCCGTTCAAGCGACTGAGTCGACAAACACACCAAATCTAGACTTTGACCGGCAACAGGTCGCAGGCGGGCAGCCGGAGTCGCCTGTAAGATCAGAAGACTTGGCCCCTTTGCTGCAGTCCTCTGCAAGGCCGAAGGGCTTGGAGATTATTTCGGAAGTAAAAGCGGACCCCGAAGATCCCCGCTATGCTGATTTTTTGGAAAACGGTCTGACAGAAGTGATGGATTATTTGGACGGCGTTTACAGTGAAAGAGAAAATATTGATGAAAACACCGAGAATCTGGCACTCGACGAACTACTCTTAACTGAAGACTCCGATGTCAGAGTTTATTTTTTAAAGGAAGGCACTATCTTTCAAAACACTCTAGGAATCGAAAATAACGGGGATCAAAGCCTCATTTTTCCAAATGCGTCTTCTGCGTATTCCTACTTCACAGATGCAGAGACTCGAAGCACCGAGACCAACGAAAATATTCCCTTAATCCCCGGAGACTACGTTGATTTAGGACAGCTTAAAAAGGGTAGTTTAGTCGACCTGTTCTTGATTCGAGACGGTGCGCAAAACGAAGATGGCTTGGTGTTTTGGGTCGATCCAGAAAGTAACCCCGATCAAATAAATCACGCAAAGCTGCTGGCGGTGTATGATGACAATACTCTGATCATCGGCTTTGAAGATCAGCCAGGTGGGGGTGACAAAGACTACAACGACCTCGTTATTGCAGTTGAAATAAATCCAGTAACTGGTCGATAGCTCAGCTCTGTCAGGAAGACAACGGCAACAGTATCCCCATCTTAAGCGGCTGATAGATCAGATGAACCGATAAACGATTTTTTGCCAGAGATCGCCGATCACTGAGGTGCCCCAAAGCCGATCGTGGTAGTCTTCTCGCACCAGATACATGTGGTCTTCGAAATCCCAGAAGATGATGGTTTTCCCCTCTGGTTTAAGTGCCAATAAGCCCTCGATATTGCGGAGATTTGCGACGTGTAGCATTAAGTAGTCCGCGTTCGATTCGTTAAATTCTTGATACAAGCGTTTGGTGAGTAGATCGAAATGGAGGTAGGTGGATGAGGTGAGCCAATAGATTTGACCTGTCGGGATGGAGGGGTGCATTTCATCAATGTAGCGGACCACATCGCTGGAGATCGAACTGATCATAATATCTTTCTCTCGGCCGCGAGCTTGAATGTCTTGGATGATGACATCCGCGAGGCGGCAGTCCTCTTCATAATCGCCTTGTGACTTGATCTCAATATTTAGCTTTTTATTGACGGCGCCGATGACATCTAGGTAGCGCACGATCTGCCCGTCGGTGGCCTTCATCAGTTCAGCGTAAGTTGAGTTGTTGATGGTGGCGAGTTTGCCGAATAGGCGCAGAAGTCGCTTATCATGAAAGACCACAATCTGGCCGTCTTTGGTGTATTGGACATCGAACTCGATGAACGCATACTGGGGGTCTTGGTCGGCCGCGAGCAAAGCCGAATAGCTGTTCTCGAGGTGTTCGATGGATGCGCCGCGGTGTGCGCCGACGGTGCAGGGATAGTCTGGTAGCGACTCAGCGGATCGGCCAATGTGAGTCTCCATCACCTCACTCAAGCTGGTGATGTGATGCAGGAATGCTCGATCTGTCAGCAACCAGACAAGTAGCACTATGCCAGCCAAAGCGAATGGCTTGAGGATTTTGCTAGCTACGTTTTGTCGTGTGCCTTTTATCGGCTGCTTTTGTATACTCATGAGAGTGCACTGGGATTCAACTATTGGGCGCCTAGCCATGGCTCGGTCTCGAGCAAGGCGCTTAGTTCCGGCCAGCCACCTTCTTGTTGCTCCTGAAGCACGTAGAGATACAAGGCAATTTCGCCCGCTGGATAGGTTTCACGCATTGCTGTAAGTGCCTTACTGAGCAACGCCGGATCCATGACCTCTGGAAACTTTTCGACCATGCCTGTGCCGTCATGCTTGATGTGCATCCGATCTAGAAAGTCGATTAACATTTCTTGGCGACCACGCATCAGCCAGACTTCTAGCACTTGCATGGCAATCTGCTCGGCTGGCTTACGACTGCAGGCAGCTGTCAACAACGTAACCTGTTTGTCTGGCGATTGCTTGGTAATGAAGACTGGGCGCATTTTTTGCTGCTCAGCGAGTTGCTGGACCACACCCTTGTAGGACTCGCGCTCTTCTTTGCGGAGATAAGTAAACAGTGTTGCTGCCAGTGCAGTCGGCATGGTTTGAAAGATTTGATATGCAAGCATATGCAGACAACACTTCATCTCGCACGCTTGCGGCAATGCTAAAATTCAGCCGTCTGCGGTTAAATTAAATTATACTAAAAAGGATGATATGATAGAAGTGGCTGTGTTGGTCATGACTACCTACCTGCTGCTGGTCCTAAATTGACTTCGGCGCAATCGAATGTATCGACAAGCTGTTGGAGTTGGATTTTGAAATGATCACGCCTTTATTGGAGTCGCAGATCGAGGAGTATCAAAAAATTTCGCTCTTCGTAGAGATGCAGAATTTCCACGGATGGGCCTCGGGTGGTCGGTTCTAATCCCTAGATTGCTTGCTAGGGAAGCCCGTGCAATCGCGCTGTGGAATCGTTCATTTATGTTCCGATCTAGTAATTTGTGTCAGTATAAGCGCTTGCTCAGGTCACTTAAGTCTAAAAATAAATATAGGTTTTACACGTATAAAGTTAATTGTCTGGATGTAACTGAATTAAATCCTAAATCCAATGTCCTTAATAAAAACTATCTTCATCAGTCAGATTGCTTTTTTGCTGCCCAGTATAGGAGAATGTACAATTTCAACCGACCAGCAGGATGCTGATGGTAGCGCGGCGGCGTACACTGATAGTGCAACTGGGCAGATTTATGTGCCCAGCGTCGAAATTAAGAACGGCAAGCGCTACTACACTTGGCCGAATTGGAACACGTCTAAGAATCGTAAGATGCAGGTACATCGAGAACGTACCGCTCATCCTGGTGCGCAATGGTGGCCTCATGCTGGGTTAGGGTTATTTATGCACTGGGGCATTGTGAGCGAGTTTGAGCCATCAGGGGAAGCATGGTCAGGGCGCTGGCACCAGAAACGTGCCGATCGTTTTCATCCGCAGTCTGAAATTTGGGAGGCAGCTAAGACTTTTAATCCGAGGAATTACGATCCCGATAAATGGATGGCGGGGGCGCGCCGTGCCGGGTTCCGTTATTCCGTGCTTACCACCAAGCACCACGACGGGTACGCGCTCTGGGATTCCGATACAGCCTTGATTGGAGTACGCCAGTATTTGAATGGACGATGCCTCGTTACCCCCTTCGTGGAGGCATGCCGTAAGAATGATGTGAAAGTTGGATTCTACTATTCTGGAATGGACTGGTATTTTGACCGGGGTCACATGAATTTCGCGCTCGGCGGTGAAAAAAAGATGAATTATAAAGGAGAAATAGTGGATGCCCTGCCTGCGCCGCGCGCTGATCGGCCAACCGCAATTAAGGAATTCAATCAGCGCCAAGTGGAAGAACTCATCAACCGATTCAAACCCGACATCTGGTGGGGCGATGGTGGTCACGGTGCGAGTATTGAATACATCCGGGAACTGCATCCGCCGATAGTGATTAATAACCGTGATGGAGAGAGCGGCGACCACGCGACCCCTGAAGGCTTTCAAATGGCGCATCCTCGTTTTATTCGAAAACCGGTTTTGGAGAATGGTTGGTGGTGGGAACTGTGTACTATTATTCAGGGTGGCTCTTGGCATTATGACAAAGCAAAGGGCGAGAAGATCAATCAGACGGATGCGGTCTTACGGGCACTTGCCGAAGTCCGCTGCCTTGGAGGCAATTTGCTCGTTAATATCGGTCCGCGCCCCGACGGCACTTTTCCTGACGAAGTATGGCGTCTCTTCGACGAGATGGCAGAATGGATGTCCACCAACGAAGCCTCAGTTTTCGGCATCAATGGCGGTGGTCCGTGGCCAGAAAAGTGTAATGTTCCGATTACCGTTAAGGACCGGACTTGGTATTTTCACGCGAAGCAGAACCAGGCTACCGAGCGCGACCCTGTGGTGCTGAAGGATTGTCCTGTGAAACCGCTGAGCGTTGCCCTAATGCGCACTGGCGATTCGATTGATTATACCTACAGTCGCGCTACTCTCAGCTTCGTCATTCCTGATTCGCTAAAGTCTGTGAATGTGACAGACGTAGTTAAGGTTGAATTTGGTGGAGAGTTCAACCCTGAGCCATATCTGTTTAAGCATTGGTAGGGTTCTATTTATCGAGATGAAGCTCGACTGATTGCAAGCTGAACTCACGGTGGTAGCCGCTGCGGTCTTTGCTGACGCCTTTTATTGCGCGGGCTCCATCGAGCATCATCAGTTGTAGCTCATAGTCTCCCGACTGATCAAACCGAACCATGCCAATGTCTACATAAGTGAAGTCGCGCCCATGCTGAGTAATCACTGGAGCGGCTGCCAGTTGCTGTTGGTTGACTCGAATCTGATAGCGAGCTCCCTCTAGTCCAGGCGCAAAGGCCTGATGGCTGATTACTTTATATTCACCAGGAGTGTTAATGCGTAAATTCCAAATGATCGTATTACCGCCCTGGTCCCAAGGCATCGCTATTTTGTGAGTGCAGCCGAATTTAGGGTCGTAGCTCATATTCATCTTGTTGAATCTACTTTTAGATACCGGCAGTTTGATCTGATCATCATTATTTGGAGTCAGTGTCTGATCGGTAATGGTTAGATCGCCTTCGTACTCAGCGGCAATAACTACCAGGCCTTGTGCCTCATCAAATGCGTGTTGCGGCAGCGAGATCCTAATTTCGTCGCCATTGTGCTTTAACGGCAGTGAAGCTTTTTTCGGGTCATTCAGCATGTAGCACTGCTTAATGGACGTGGTAATTCCTTGGATTCGAATGCTTGATTCGACCTGTTGCTTTACATGAAAAAAGAGCTTTGCAGGTTGACGGGTGATTGGCAGATCAGGGTTGCGCAGTGGGCTAGGGTCTGCCCCATACACGGCCTCACCATTTACTTTCAACCATTGCCCCAGTCGGCGCAGTACATTTGCCTGACCAATCGGAATCTCGCCGAGTTCATTGGGTGCGACGTTTAGTAGAAGCACGCCACCTTTGCTGACAATATCGACCAATTCATAAATATAGTTGTTAGCGGATCGGTTTGGATTGTCGTGCAAGTCCATTTGGTGAGACGCATAGCCCCATGAACCCGCTACAGTGGCATGAGTCTGCCAGGGCACTTTAATTCCGTCTCGCCATCCACTGGTATTAACGTAGGGCATGAGGCCGTGATCTGCGGCCGATTGAAAATGCCCATACCCGCCACCAATTCGGGAATTCATTAAAACGTGCGGTTGGTGCGCGTTGACCAAGGCCATCGTTGTTTCAATGATTTCTGGCGACATAAACTGCCCTGGGGTGTCGAACCAGATCATGTAGAGCGGATCAAAGCGGGTCACGAGTTCCTCGACCTGCAGCAAGGCCTTTTCGTGGTAATAGTGTTCAAAACGCGCCTGATTTAACTGAGGCCAACCTTGCCAGCCATTACCACCGCCACCTTCTTCATGCCAGTCCTGTGACTGAGAGTAATAGACGCCAAAACGAATGCCTTGTTCCTGGCATTCAGCATGCAATTCTGCCAGTGGATCGCGGCCGAAGTCTCCAAAATCTGTAATGTTATAAGGGTGCTTGGAGTCAAACATTGCAAACCCGTCATGATGCTTGGATGTGATCACAATAAACCCCATCCCAGCATCCTTACAAAGGGTGATCCATTCTTGCGCGTTGAATGCTGTCGGGTTAAACGGCTTAGCCGCGGCCGCTTCATACTCGGCGACTGGAATTTTTGCATTTCGCATGATCCATTCTGCTCCTTTGCTTTCCTGCCAGACACCACCGATTTGAGCATAGGGCCCCCAATGGATGAACATGCCGATTTTATCATGATACAGTTGCTGGATAGATTGAATCAGCTCGGGCGAATAAGTCATTTCTTGCCGCTTAAAATCACTGCCGTCGGTCGTCTCGTTCAGTAATTTGGTGTCGGCAAAAGCGGGTAGTGTTAGAGTCAGGCTCACACATAACAACAGTTTAGCGTAAGCCGTGATACTCGCTTTATGTGCTTCAATTTTTTGATGAGTCTGCATGAGGTAAGTATAGGTGAGCTGAAAGTGACGAGCGCTGAAAAGTGCTCGAAGGGTTGGTTGGCAGCCTAAAATGATCGTTTAATATGTTTTAAATGTGAAAAAGCTTTACACGTGAAAAGTCGATACTATTTCTTGTTTTTATGACTATGCCACTACCGCCGCTGCCATATTTAAGAATTAGCCTCTGTTGCTTACTATGCGTTGCCTGTCCTTTGATTGGAATGGAACAACCGAACGTGGTGGTGATTCTAGCCGATGACATGGGTCTTGGAGATGTCGGCCGCCACCATTTAGAACGGACCGGGAATGCCCCTTTGGCTCCGACTCCGGCGATTGATGCGCTCTGGAACGAGGGTATGTGGTTTACCGATGCGCATTCACCCGCTGCTCTTTGTGCGCCGAGTCGTTACTCTGTGATGACAGGCAACTATAACTTCCGCTCCTACAAACCAGGTGGCGTATGGGGAACCTTCGATCCCAGTGCGCTTTCAGAATCTGATACCACACTGGGGACGGTGGCACAGGCGGGTGGTTACACCACCGGCTTTGTAGGGAAGTGGCACATGGGCGGCGATTTCTACAAGACCGGAACGACTGATATCACGCGTCAGTTAGATGATGGATCGACGCCCGAGCAGGTTGACATGTCCGTCTGGGTCGGCAAAGGACCACAAGATCTGGGCTTCAATTACGATTTCACGGTCGCCTGCGGCGTGCAGGGTCCCACCTATTTGGCACATGAAAATGGCGTTTGGTACCCTTGGGATACGGGATCCACTTTAATTTATTACGACAATCCAGAATTTATTGCAGATAAGGGGCCCGGCATCGGCGACTCCAATTGGAACTCGCGCGAACTAAATATGTTACTTGCCGATAAAGCAGTAGACTTCATCACAAGTAGTGCGGCCGGTGAAGCGCCGTTTATGCTCTATTATTGCAGTCCAGCCGTGCACCTTCCGCACACGCCTCCAACTGCGATTGACGGGGAGCCGATCGCAGGCACGACACCTTCAGATCATCTGGACATGAATCGCGTATTAGATTTAGAGGTGAAAAAAATCGTCGATGCCTTAAAAACTGCTGGAGTTTACGAAAACACCTTAATCATTTTCACCTCGGATAATGGCGGACTTAATGATCAAGCGGCAGAAGCCCAAGGGCATCGTTCGAGTGGTGGTTTCCGGGGTACCAAAAATTCGCGTTACGAAGGCGGGCATCGCGTTCCCTTTATCGCGGTTTGGCCCTCAGTCATCCCTGCAAATACAACGATCGATGCCATGGTGAACGGCAGTGACATCTTGGCCACTATAGCGGAAGTGATGGGTTCAAGTTTTCCTGCGGACCAAGCTAAAGATTCTCATAGTTTGTTTCCTATATTCTTGGGCGATACCGACCATGAACCGCGGACGGAGATGATGCAGCAAGGAGGCAGCGTCCCTGAAATTATGTTCCGTGATGGCCCATGGAAATTGATCATTGAATCGAGCGTTGGTCACAATAATCTCGTTCAAGCAGACACAACCGCAGTGGCCCTTTTCAATTTAGATGACAATCCCACAGAGACTGAATCGTCTAATTTAATTAATGACCCGGCCTATGCGAGCCGAGTGACTTCGATGTATGATCGCTACTGGGCGATACGCGAGGCCAGCGCTCGAACTGCGCCTGACTACGGAGTAACAATCAGTAGTCCTACTGTCTTACTCAATGAAGATTTCTCTAGTATCGCATTTGGCGACACCACTGGCGTAGGAGGGCAAATAACCGATGGTAGTTACGATACCGGATTACGTTTAAATAACGATGCTATCGGCGAGATTACTACCAATGCTACCTTTGGCACTGGCAATGTTCTTCAAGTAACGACCGGAACTGGCGGCGGTGGATTCGGGACGGTCTCCAATCAAAATAATCCTTATGCAATTTCATTGGATGTCGGAGACCAGATTGTGCTTACATTTGACATGCTAGTGCAGGCGATTCCAGCAACCAATAATTCTGTCAACATTCAGTTACGCATGACTGGCGCCACCAACGTCTTACGAACATTTTCAGAATTAATGGACGCATCAGTTGGCGATGTCGTTTCCGTTTCATGGACTGTAGATATTGATACAGACATTGCCAACGCAAGTGATATCTACATCTGGATTCCAATTGAAGGAATTGCGAATAATTTTGATACCGAGGGACCGAACAGTGATGGCACCAACTTAAACGTGATGCAAATCGACAATATCACTTTAAGCATCAACAACAGCAGCACAGGATATGATAAGTTTAAGGAAGACTATTCACTCACCAGTGGATCAAGTGGAGATGACGATAACGATTCACTTTCAAATGGTTTAGAATATGCCTTTGGATCTGATCCCTCAGATAGCGGTTCCGCTAATAATCTGGCGGCACAAATTTCCGAAAACAACGGCAATCAATATTTAGAAATGAGTTATAGTCGCCGTAAAAGCGCTAATAATTATTCCGCACTGCGCGTCTGGCGCAGCACTGAATTGGCGGATCAAAGCTGGAAGCTGGGAGAAACTGAAATCATTTCGATAACTGATGATGCAATACAGGTAGACCTAGAAAATGTCGTGGAGCGGTCTTTGTTTCCAATCCACACCAACGAAAAAGAGTTCTTTCGAATGGATGTCATTATTGCACCATAAAATTACTGAGCCCACCGCGTTGCGCTTCGGCTGGGCCGATAATCCAGTTTTCAATTTGTTCGATCGCAATGGACTTCCGGTCACTCCATTTCGCGCACAAGTGATCAGCGAAATCTCGGTGGATCGCACTGCAGTAGCGCTTTGAACTGCTTAGTAAGGAAAGATGCAAGAGCAGAGAGGTCGGCTACTGTAATTTACTCATCGTCGCTGCCATGCCGCCGTTTAAAAAGTTTGCGGTGTTTGGTCACGCGGCCAGTCACACGTTGGCGCCAGAGCCGAAAGCTGGCTGGCTTAAGTCGGCGGCGCATTTGGCGGATCACTTCGCTCTCACTCAGCCCGGTGCGTTCACGAATCTGGTCGAAGCTTGTGCGATCATGCCAGGCCATGCGAATAAGCGCGTCGCTTTCTGTAGGATTTAGGTCTTTGGCTTGCATTCTTAGTTTAGAAGTTAGGACTTACATTGTATCGACGCTTCGCTTACCTGGGGGATTGACAGGTTTGCAGGTCATTCCAAGCAACTGGTTGTGACTTCTGACTGCGGCAGGCTTTTGAGCAGTAGCGTACTGTATCCCAGCAATTAGCCCAGCGCTTGCGCCAGGTGAACGGCCGCGCGCAGCGAGCGCACATTTTCTCGGGAAGATTCTCTTTGCGGACTGTCTTATTGTTGCGACGCACATTAAATAAACGTGTCAGGCGCGAAGTCCTTTCAGCTTTTTTGAGAAATTCTAAAAAAAGTTCCTATCTCTAAGAAATCCCCTGTCGCCACGCTCGAGTTCGCGTCGGCCCCTTTTTACCTTCCCGTGGCGTAGCTATCATTTAACGGTTGCCGATGCACTCGTATCATTTCTATCCGATCTTACTCTTCGCCGCTGCCTCTGCTGCGAGCTCGGCTTCAAACTCGGCTTCTTCTTTCGCTTTGATCCCTTCTTCGGTTTTATAGAAGGCTTCCAAGGCAGCTGCTTCTTCGGCGGCCTTTTCAGCTGCGAGCTTTTCCATTTTGGCAGTCTCGCGAGCGAAACGCTTATCTTTCTTCTTCTGCTCTCGATCGCGGCGTCTTTGATCTTTGCTTGGTGTGAAGGCCATGGTGTAATCTTTTTGAAGTTTTTGTGACAGGTGAATCTTGTTCGATGCAACAGCTACTATTCGTCATACCTTGCAGAAGTGGTCTAAAACAAGAAAAAAGAAGAATGCGCCAAAAAGTAAAGTAAATGGGGCAGGCCTTATGCTATATTTGAAGCCCTAATTTCTATTTCTATGCGTGGATTGGTCTTTTTTATTTTTCCAAATAAGATTAACTGCATGTCATGAGTATTCAGAGACAAGAAACAAAACAGCGCATGAGCCGCATCGTGATTCACAATGACACCGTTTATTTATGCGGTCAGGTGTGTCAAGACGCCAGCAAAGGCATCGTGACCCAAACCGAGACCATGCTCGAGAAAGTGGATGCGCTGCTGCTTCAGGCAGGATCAGATCGTGAGCACATGCTGTCGGCAACGGTCTACGTGCGGGATATGAGAGATTTCGCAGCCATGAATCAAGTCTGGGATGCATGGGTGCCAGCAGGGCATGCTCCAGCACGCGCGTGTGTCGAAGCGAGCATGGCACGACCCGAACTCTTAGTGGAGATCTCAGTGGTCGCCGCGATAAAGAAATAGGGTAGCTCATTCGCAATGAGCCTGATGCCCTGAAGTTTGCTTCGGTTTTTTGGAGGGCAACGCTCTATCGTTGCCATGGTGTGGGGCAGGCGTGTGAAAAATGGCAGGGCGTTGTTTCTTGGTCAAAGCGGCAGTCTATAATCCCCGTCCGTCTGAACTCCTTCCATGTCATCTTTTGCCCCCATTTTTTGTAGCCCTCGAAGCGTGCTAGAAGCCGCGCGGATTACGTCCATTACCGCGCATACGCTGCTGTTTAACCGCGGGCGGATTCTCCAAATAGAGGCTATACCATTGGTCCCCCAATCCTGCATTAGAGAAACTCTTTTCACTATCATTGGTCAGGTGTTCCCAGTTCTGGATGAAGGTATCGACTCCAGTGGCCTCTTTGGCCTTCAACAGGACCCGACGGGCTTCATCAGGCTCGCCCACCTGAACGTAGATCCACGACATCAAGCCGTAAAGCAAAGTGCCGCGGTCGCCCCGAAACCACATAATCTTGCGCTTGAAGACCTTTTTCGCGCCGGCCAAATCATCGTTCTTATAACAGCGCGCCATCCTCATGGCCACCGCCATGGCTTCCATCATCATCGGGCCCCTTAAGAATCCGCAGGTGGCAAGGATCTCGTCAGCTTTATCGAACTCCTTGAGCTGGTAGTGAAACTGAAGGCGCATGGTCGCAATCTGGCGTCCCATGAGCAAGGACCACTTCCGGAAGGGTTCGAGTCCCTTGGTGAGCTCTAATCCCTGCTTAAGCATGGCCTTTTGATCCGTTTCGATCTGGCGTTGCATCTGCTTAATGTTGCCGCCGGGCTTATTCTGGAACTGCTGCACCTTCCGCTGTATGCGCCTCTGACCGGCTTCCATGCTTTCCTGCAGCGCAGATTGAGCCTTGGACATCTTTTTCCGAACCAGGAATCCGACCAAGAAAAACGTGCCAACAAATCCGGCGATACTAAAGAAGACCGTCGTCCCCGTATTAAACTGCGAAGCGATCGAGGCACTAGCCAATGAGAGTGCGACCAGCGCTGAAATAAGAAGTGAAAGCATACTTTGAGACTTTTTGTCTAATAAATTTAATCAGTAATTTGATTTTCCCAAAGTTGATATGAGCACCAGAAAGGCGTCAAAGACCAATTCCACGACTGCCTCCTCTTTTATCGAAAAGGGATCATAACGCCTCAAATTCGCTAAAAGGGGTCAAACGCAAAATATAAAGATTTAGCTCTGGTTGACCAAATTACTCACGTAGTTCGGATGTCCCATGCGTAGTCTTTTTGCTATCCATGGGTTCTTTGCAGTGCTCTCCTTGCGCAGACGCTTTGCTATACTGACTTTCCAGTTGGCTCCCTTTGGGGAACTCTCAATGTCCGATTCCTTCTTCTTGAGACGCTTCATCTCCGCCTTAACGATCTGTTCCCAGTTGTTCTCGTTGAGTTCTTTTAGATCTACGCCTTCCCAGTCGATCATCGGAGTTTTCTCAGCAATGTCCTTCGCGAGTGCTTTCTTCGCTTCCGCGCTGCCGAGAAACCATCCACGGCAATACTGTTTGGCCAATGCAACGCGCTTACGTGGGCATCCTTCATCTACGAGCTTCAGTCGCTCCTGGTATTTACGCATGCCTCCCATTGTGTCTGGTAGCTCGCAGAGTGAGAGTAGGGTGGTGCGGTCCAGTGGTGCCTGCCGCGATCGCTTAAAATACTTTGGGAAGCTGGAGAGTGTATGATCTTTCAGCTCACCGATACTGCAGAGCTTCGCGCGAACTGGATTGAGATGCACATAGTCGATCAATCCCAGCAACGGGCGATCCTCGTTAATGAGAATCGATTTGTAGCGCCCTTGGAACACATGCCCACGCTCATTACGGAAACGGTTAAAACGCGTCGCAAACGTGCTCTGCAGCCATTTCATGCCCTCCACCAGATTTGGCTCCGGCGTCTCGATCACCAGATGGTAGTGGTTGCTCATGATCACATAGGCATAGAGCTTCCATCCACAGCGCTCAGCCGCTTCAAAGATCGTGCGCTCAAACGCTTCCCCCGTCTTATCGTGAACAAAGAGGTCCTTGCGGTAGTTCCCGCGGCTAATGACGTGGTAAACCGCACCAGGGTATTCGATCCTTTGTTTGCGTGGCATGAAGAAGAAGCTAGTCGTGGAGCAGGGGATTGGTCAAATATTTATATTTTGCGTTTGACCCCTTTTGAACCAATCTTTATATTTTGCGTTTGACCCCTTTGTCCCCCTCGAATGATCTCTGTGGAAGGTCGGATTTCATGGCCTGGTAAGTTTGAAGTTCGAAGTGTGAAGTTTAAAAAGCAGTTTCATCGGTTTCGCACTTGGAACTTCACTCTTCAAACTTGAGCTGCGAAGCGCCGAGCGCATCCAAATCATTTAACCACGCATTCAATAATGTCCGTTCCTCGGCTCCGACGACTCCCAATTCAATCAAAGCTTCATAACACAGCGTCAGGTTTTCGACCAAAGCAAAAGGCTTAAGTTCTAGGGCTGCTAGTGTGTCCACAATTCTACGGTTATTTAAATACCCGGGAATCTCCTGCTCGAAATCACACAGCAAATCGTGCTCGTTCCTCTCTTGCCAAACGGTCGCATTATGGAATGTCAGTGACCATCCGCAGCTTTGGAGAACTCGTTGTGCGACAAAGCTCCGCCATATATCCGTCATGCGGAAGCTACAGTGCGCGGGCAGGTAAAGCAACGGGAATGCCTCTCTAAAAAAGGTGGTATTCTGGCTGTTGAAGGGACAGTAGACGCTCTTCCCCAAGGCCACGGGAGAGCGTGTCTCGAAGGTAACAGGTAACGGATAAAGCATCCGATAGATCGCATCGACATCTGGGTTCCCGTCGGCAAGGCCTTGCTGTATCGGCGAAAAGCCCTCCCAAGTGACTGTAGGCGGTGGAGACTTATGACGTTCTTTTGCTAGTTCAATTGGGAATCCACGCGGATAGATGAATGTATCGCGGCTGAAAAAATCATATACGTTGCACCAGTCCACCGAGCCGTTCTGCTCGCTTGTTACTTTCGTTCCAGAGACTTGTTGGGTTCGGGGTGACCAGAAGCTCTCGCGGGGGAAATTATCGTCATCGGTCTCGGCCACCCAATCGACCCCTCCGCGTATCGCTAAAAGATAGCCGATGTTTTTCCGCGCGTAACTGTGCGTGGGACACAGCTTTGCATATTCGAAGTCCGTAGCTATCTGCGATGCTACGTCGTAGTAACTACAACCATTGATGGCGAATTCGGGGGTTTTCAAGTCGCCCACCACGATGAACGATAACCCGTGGCGGGAGGCGCCTTCGGCTAGCGAACGCAAGACCGGGTTCGGTTCTGAGATGGAGGTTACAATTATCGCTCCAGAATTTATTGATTTTTGCATGGTTTAGATTCGACGTGCGCGGCACAGGATCCGCTGGCAAAAGTAATGGAATAGCACACGAAACGAGTTGAGGATCGCTGTGTTCGAGACGCGCGGGGAGGCTGCACGATAGTGTATTGGAACCTCCATCATTCTTTTTTCGCGCAGTAAATAGCGCACTTCGGTTTGGTAGAAGTGCGCTTTTGAAAGCAGAGGGTAATTGAGGAGTGAAATAAGCACTTCACGGTGGAAGCCCTGATAGCCCGAGGTCATATCCCTCATCTTGGTTCCGAGCAGAATATTTGTCAGAAGTGTTCCTGCCTTAGAAAGAAACCAGCGTTTCCGTGATGAATCTACCATGGATCCGCCGTTGATAAACCGGCTTCCGAAGGCACATTCATTGCCTTCGTTCAAAACGCGGATGAACATAGGTATCGCCCGTGGATCGTGGGACAGACCGCCGTCCATTTCTATCACGAGGTCATAGCCGCCATCAAGCGCGGCTCTCAACCCGGTTAAGTAGGCATCGACAACATTCTTGTTATTTGGCGCCCAAATCATCGTGAAGCGGCGGTCTTTGGTCTGCAGCTTCTCGCAGAGCTCACGGGTTCTGTCTTGCGAAGCATCGTCAACAACTAGGTAAGCGTGTCCTCCGTTCATCGTGTCCATAATATCAGCCAATGAGGCGACGAAGGGAGCGAAATCCTTTTCTTCGTTTGCCAAGGGAATGATGGTGCACCAGTTTATTCTTTTGTGAGTCATGAATTGGAGTTAGGGGGTTGTGACGAGAATATCACCAGGCTTCTTCATCAGGTAGATGTGCCCCTCGCGTTCGTGACGAAGATCCTTCAGAGCCTTTTTCAGATTATTGAGAACGGATGGTTTTCGCGGATCCAGCTCAGCCGCCGCTTGGAAATACTCGACTGCCCGCGTCAGATCACCTTTTTCGACACTTACTATTCCTAGGCTCGTCAAGGCATTCAGTTTGTTCGATTTTGTCGTCGCGAGCGCATTGGCTGCCATGTATGACTCCTCGGCCTTGTTCAGATCCGCCCGCGTCATACTGAAGTCGCCTTCAGTGGCGTGAAGTTCACTCGAATCGGGGAATCCAGCTAGAGCTAGGTCGATCAGCTCACTAATCTTTGCAGGTGGCATCGTCGTGTGATTCATCAGAATCGATATCCAAATGCTCGTGTATTGCGGATCGCTCCTAATATCCATTGCTCGTTCGATCGACCGCAGAGCTTCTTCAGGTTTTCTCTGTTCTAGTAAAATGGAGGCAAGCACGCCGTGCGCGGCATCCGCCCGATTCGTGTTCTCTGCAACGGCAGAGAACAGTGTGTATTCGGAACGCCAAAGTGATTGCCGGCTTAAGGACTCAGTGCCAAAAGCGATGATGAGAACGGCGACAGCGCAAAAAGCGAAGGCCGGTAAGTGTCTTTTTAGGCTCTCGGATTCTCGGGGACGAATAGCCGTCAAATTTCTGAAGAGGGAAACTCCAATCACCACCCATCCTAGGTAGGATAGGGGAAGGTAGTAATCGCCGATCGGTCCTGCCCAGATCGGAATCACATTCAGGATGGGTGCCAGGGCAATGGCTGACCAAAGCAACCCGAACAAATAGAACGGGGCTTTTTTCAACACTAAGAGGGCTAAAAGCACCAAGGCGCCGATCAAAAACCACCCGATTGCGGCTTCGAGAAGACGGCCCGCTGGATCAAACGGAATGAGCAACTCGAATCCGACGAAGGGAAAGGAAATTAGTTGGAGGTGTTCAAGGTAAGCGACTGAGGAGGCCAGAGAAAGTTGCCATGCTTCCGAGGGCATGATAGCCGAATTCGCGGCAATGCTACCAACCGCACCGACCAGAACATTATTTCGCACATAAAGAAACAGCAGAGCGATCATAAGGAACGTAGCGCCTAAAAATACAGCACTTCGCAGACTGACCACTTCACGCCTATAGAATCCTAAATAGAGTGCTAGTAAAAACGGCAATGAAAAGGCCATTTCGTAACTTAGGAGACTGAGCGCAAAAAAACAGGCTCCCGCAACAAAATAAGCAGAGCGCCTACATGTTGATTTTGAGTCTAGTGAACAGTCGATCGCCAGTAGGCTCGCTAGTGAAAAAGTGTAGTATAAGCCTATGTTGAGCGCACTGCCCCAATTGAAGATGACCACATTGAGCGGATGGTAGAGCCAGAGCAACGCCCCTGCGGTTGCGGCTGAATCTGATTTAAGCAGCTTTCGCAGGAAAAACCAGGTTACGGAGGTTGCGCAAATCGCGATGATTCCTCCTACCCACTGAAATAAATTCAACGAACCGACACCGTGAACGCTCGCATAGAAAATCGCTCCTTTGAATGGTCGAAACATTCCGAATGAATCGATCCCCAGGCTGGCCATGAACGAGTTCATGTTTTCCGTTAGTTCCAGTTGGCGGTGATCGTCCGAAACTGCGCCGACGCTGCCCGTTGTGAAATGAATGGCCAGATAGCCGATAAGACCGACCAGAAGAGTAGTAAGTGCCCTGCCTCGATTGAATGAGGGTAGTTTTGGATGATTTTTCATCGATGGGGGGCAGGGGCTAACATAAAGTATAAAGATGCATGGGGGTTCGTGCTACCCTATGTGATCCCGAGCGTTCTGGAACATCTTGAGCCATGGGCCGGCTTCGCCGGTGAACTGGTCATCGGGCTTGTAGCTCATCTGCACGGCGCGGAAGCAGCGTTCGGGATGCGGCATCATGATGGTGGCGCGGCCGTCGGCGGTGGTGAATCCTG
>Ga0206125_10001882_pt1 | contig 23292 bp, 27 predicted proteins | sample Helgoland_Spring_4_FD_148598 | JGI IMG/M metagenome (GOLD analysis project Ga0206125, IMG submission 148598) | Pelagic subsurface seawater microbial communities from Kabeltonne, Helgoland, North Sea - Helgoland_Spring_Bloom_20160331_1 | ecosystem: Environmental > Aquatic > Marine > Epipelagic ... | reverse complement strand
TGGAAAAAATCTCGCTAATGTACCGCTTTAGGACAATTCCTGGAAAAATCTCGCCGAAATTCCTCTAAAGCTTTAGGACAATTCCTGGAAAAAATCTCGCTAATGTACCGCTTTAGGACAATTTCTGGAAAAATCTCGTCGAAATTCCTCTAAAGCTTTAGGACAATTTACGGCAAAAATCTCGCTAATGTACCGCTTTAGGACATTTTCTGTGAATTTTTTGCCAAATATTTCTCTAAAGCTTTAGGACATTTTCTGTGATTTTTTTGCCAAATATTTCTCTAAAGCTTTAGGACAATTTCTGGGGAAATCTTGCCAAATATTTCTCTAAAGCTTTAGGACAATTCCTGGAAAAAATCTCGCCGAAATTCCTGGAAAAATCTTGCCGGCCTCTAAAGCTTTAGGACAATTCCTGGAAAAAATCTCGCCGTCCTCTAAAGCTTTAGAGGAATTCTTAAAAATCTTGCCGGCCACCGAAATTGTCCCTAAAACTTTACTACCCTAATAACTCAACATGCAGCCAGTACTCCGCAAAGCAAAAAATGGATGTGGTGGCGATATACAACTGTGTGGAATGGACGTGTATCACAAATTCGAACCACTTTCCACCACCGAAATGTCCGAACTCGGCGCCCCTATGGATATGGACGCATTTATATGTACACGTCCTTTGGAACCGAAAGACCAACAACGTGTGAGAGACATGCTGGCAGACTGGCACCTGTATGAACACGGATGGCTCGTGACCACGGACGAATCGGGGTGTTTTCGTAACAAACACCTCTTTTATTTCAAGTGTCAGATGGGGAACTGGGGACACAACAAGCCAGAGGCCTTGCATCTGTTGCAACAGTAAATATAAAACAATTGCCACAGCATAATATCAAAAGATTGACAGGTCTTGTTTAACATTGCATTGACCAGGTTGCGTGTAAAACCAGGTATGTGAGAATATGTTACTCAAAAGTGCGATTATTATTCAAGACCAAGAACCATCAAAAAACATGTCTGTCGCGGAAGTAGTAATGGCATTCATGTCACATTCGGAAATACATCCAATGCCCAACGATTTTCATGAATATTGGACAGGACTCTGGAAACCACTCACCCAACGATGTTTGAACGTAGCAAAACATCAATTCGTCATGCAAAAGGCATTTGAACTATTTAAAGCCAATACAACTCGCCATAACTATAGTCATGGCGAGTTGTCATGGTCCGATATATTTGTCCGTAAAGAAGAAGAAGAAATCTTGAAATCGTTGTGTAGATCTGTCAAACTACAAGAAGAAGAATTTATGGATTACGGTTTAAATCACCATCGAAACCGTTGTCGTAAATATCATGCACAACAGTACAGTTCTTAATTGTGTAAACATATTACATCTATACCCTTCATTGTCTAGTACACCGAATATTATAATTCATAAAAAAAAAAGAGATTCGTGTATATTTATATCTATGTCTAAGGAACCAGCGCTCAGCATAGGGATCGAACCTATGACCTCCCGACTGTTAATCGGACGCTCTGACCAACTGAGCTAGCCAAGCGGAGACAGTTTTAAGTGGTGTCCAACACTCCCAGTCATAAGAAAAAATGGAAAAAAAAAAATAAAGACAACCCTTTTTATGCCATGCTGGGCAATACTTACGATTGAGGACTTCAGAGAGCACCAACAAAAAAAACGAACATTAATAAATGAAATAACGCACATGCAAAAGGCAAATCATACCCTTAGCTCCTACTCATACCCTTTGCTCCTTGCACATACCCTTTGCTCCTTGCACATACCCTTTGCTCCTACTCAACAGGTTTATATAGTCCATGACACAAATTGAATACCCTCTAAATGTCTACTTTGCAGATTTGGATTCAATATATACTACATTGTTTGAAAGCATGTACACAGGTAGAAATTACAAAGTTCATGGAAACCCATATTGCACAAAAAAATACTATAAAAGACAATCCCATGTACAGAAAATGAAGCCCTGTGTTTTAGCTGTTATTGTAAATCTCGCGATACTCGCAAGAACTGCGGAAGCAGCAAGTCTAACATGCGAAGATGTATCTACTGTTTATCAGGATCAACAATGTTGTACTGATTCCGACGATCCAACTTGTTACAATAAATTGGACGTTGGTTGGGGTATAGGTGGTCATCCATATGAATCCCGTACCGAACCTTGTGTCGGAGAATATGATTGGATTGTGACACTAAGTGACTGCATAGATGCACTCACCTACCTTACCAGCAGAGAGCCAGCACAGTATCAGTTTACGGGAGTGTCTGACATAGACCACGGCGATTATCCATCTGGTTGTTATCAGAGGGTGAACGAAGGCGCAGTCCTGTTTAACAGTGGTGGATTCAAGACCTCATGCTCATCGCAGAGTGGTCTTGCAAATAACGAAGCGAAATATTGCTTGTGCAAAAAAAGGGCAAACTTACACCTGGATAATGATGGCAATCTGAACACGAATGATTATATCTACGCAAAGAATATATATAGTCAAAATGGTCTCAAGGTTGACCAATCGATCCGTTTCCAACACGGCCAGTCAGGAAAAGAGTTTGGAATTGGTGGTAATAATGAGGACGCTATTAAAATCTGGGTTTCAAATGCAAAAGATTACATGGACATTGGACACGAAATTTCTGGAAACCCCCAAATCGAACGGCTTAGAATCAAATCTAAACTCACCGAAATCGAGAATGGTGTATTTGGCACATGCAACGTATATGATAGCGCTTCTACTAGAACATCCAAATTTGGTATTTATTTAGACACGCCAGAAGCGGTCACCTGCAAAAAAGCCAATTCTGGCACGGCTGTATCTTATCCATTTGTTTTTAATCGGAACACGATGTTTAATGACCATGTCAATATGCAGTCTGTGCAGATAAACAGGCAATTATATGTGGAACGTGACTTAAAAGTACAGAAAGGTGTTCTTTTAAATAACCAATGTTATACCAAGGATTTTTATGACGCAAATCCAGGATCGTGTAAGACGGAGATGTATGGGGATCTGGATGCGAAGGGTCGCACAAACTATTTCGATATATGTGGATCAAAGCGTGGCTGCACAGATAATACAGCAAGAAAAGTTACGTTTGGTTCCGGTTCCGCCGCCAACAGACTGTATCCGTTTAGGGTGAACGAGCAAGCATATTTTAATGACCATACACATTTCGCTGACAGCCTGACCGTCACTGATAGTGGCAGGTTCAAACAAGACCTTGAAGTCGGCGGTGAATTATATTTGTACCAAGAAGGCGTGTCTGGATCGCAAACCTATGGAATTGCTAGTGGGGACAGTACAATCAACAGAGGATTACAATTCAAGATCCACGGCGGCGCTCATTATGCAGATTTCCAAAGTTTTAACTATATCAGAGTTCAGCCTGCGGAAGTCATTGCGGAGGGTTACAAAACGTCTTCAGATCGTCGCATTAAAAACGATATTGTCGAAATTCCAGATGCACTTGCCCTTGAAACATTCCGAGGATTAGAAGCTAAGTATTACTATTACGAAAATAACGACAAATCTGATGTAAGACAGATTGGATTCATTGCACAGGAAGTGAGAGAGGCAATTCCAGAGGCAGTTATACTTGGTAAGGGCACGCTGCCAGATGAGCAGCGTGTGGTGGAGGTGCTGTGGCAGGAAGTGGTGAACAGCACTGAGTACAGTATGGAGCTATCCTTGGAGACCCTGGCTCCAGGCAAGTACAAGTTTAAGTTTCCAGGTGATGGTTCTATGGCTGAACTGGAGACACTGGACGGAAAAACATTCTTGACTGGGGACGGAAAAGTGTGGACCTCGAAGACTAAGCATTCTGAGGTGGAGCTGTTTGGTTCTATTGTGGACGATTTCCATTACATTGACAAGGATAAAATCTTTACTGTGGCCTATGCGGCGATGCAGGAAATGGACAGGACGCAGCAGGCACTCCTTCTGACGATTGCATCGCTTGAAGCCCGCCTTGCTGCCCTCGAAGCATAAAAATACTAAAATAAATACTCATAAATATACAATTCTTGGATAATACTATTGCTTCTTAGGGTTTTCTAACAACATTTTAAGTCGATTAAAGGTCTTGGTTGCTAGTTCTTTATCTCTGTGTCTTGTAATTGTTTCCTCTGTCCATATTGTATGTACTGAACATGTCACGTAGTCGGTGGGTGTACTGCGCGAAAATGACTTGCTGTTTCTTCGTGAAAAATCACGGTAAAATAGGACGTTTGACGTATATAAGTCGCTGTACTGAGTGAAAATGTCAGAATGTCAATGTTGCGAAGGAAGTTCTGTCTGTACTGCGCGTGGAGTTAGTCCTCCTTCTAAACGACGTCGTGTACAGGCGCTCGTCCGATTGTCATCTCGAGTGTCTTACCGTCCGTTGTTGGTCGGTGCTTATGAGTATTACCAAAAAGAAATGCTTAATTCGTTGGTGACACTGAAGCCTAAAACACACTATGAGACGGTGACAAATCAGGTCAAAACAAAACAAAAAAATTATGGCGATATTCGTTTGGCATCGGTTCGTAAATTCCTGGACAATGTGAAGGGTTATGACCGTTCAGAAATGCAAAAACAATTCCATGAGTCTTTTTTGCAGGCTGTGGCGCTCCATTTGTACAAGGATGACCCTGAAGTAGATATGGACAAGATTAAATCGATGAACGAATGGCCTAATCTTAAGCAGCAGTGTTTGTGTTTGACACCTCGTCGTTTTGGAAAGACGACTGCGGTGGCTATGTTTGTTGCTGCGTATTTTTTGTCTGTCGAAAAGGCTCAGTTGTGTATTTTCTCGACTGGTCGCCGTGCTTCGGATGCTATGCTTGCCAAGATCCACGAATTTGTCAAGTTAATCGATGAAGAGATGGGAACAAATTATGATGCCAGTTGTAAAAAGAAGGGTGAATTTTTGTACTATTACGGCGAAGGTGCCAATGATGTCCGAAAAGTGGCATCTTATCCCTCTGGTTCCGACAAATTGAGAGGTGTGGGTGGTGACCTCATTTTATTGGAAGAAGCAGCTTTCATGCCAATCAAAATGTTTCACGAGGTCATTGTTCCGTTATTAGAGCTGGAGACCACTGCCCTTATTTGCATCTCGACACCGCAAGACTCTTCGAATTTTTATTCAATGATGTTTGAAATGGTCGACCAAGGAGGTGAAAAGTTATTCAATCAGATTCAGATTTCAATGGTCTGTGAGGACTGCAAGTTAACCTCTCATCCAGAAAAATGCACCCATATGAAACATCTGTTGCCTAAATGGAAATCTGGTGGTAAGCAGGATATGGTCCGTCAAATTTACGGTGATAATACGGAGGATATGCTTCGTGAGTCTATGGGAGTCACGACAAACGATTCGAATGCAATTTTTCAAGATGCGTGGCTCAAAGTGTTTTCCGACCGATCTCCTTACACAGCCAGGAATACACCCAAGTTTATTTTTTGCGCCTGTGATCCGAATGGCGGTGGAAATTCACAAATGGCCATTGTATCATTGTACCAAGACGCCAATAACTTTGCAGTCTGTGGTGCTGAATCACATGCTGTCAAAGGACATGGTGAAATACGAACATTACTTGAATCACATGTTCGAACATTGCGGGGTGCTTTCCCATATTCTTTTATTATATTTGTTCCCGAATCAAACTTGGGACATGAGGCCAGTCATATGGCACATATGCTCAGAGATATTCCACAATGTCGTTCTCTGATGGAAAAGGGAGAACCAGGAGTCATCACAACGCATCGCCGCAAGGAATTGTATGCCAATACTGCTATTGAACGTTTTGCATCGGAAGCAATCTGGTATTCAGAGAAATTCGTCTGTGCCAATCCGTTTGGAGACGCGAATACACGCGAAGCCCGTGTGAAGCGAATGTTTCGAAACCAGCTTGGGTTATTCAGTAAAATTATTACTCCGAGAGGTCATGATTTACCAAAAGTGATCTACACTGGTAAAGAAAATGGCAATGATGATCTTGTCATGACCTTTTTGATAGGACTGTATTGGTCTATACAATTTATGACAGGACGTACCCAACCAAATATTAAAGAGATTTCTGCACGTTAATCATTTTTTTTTATCTATATTTTCCACATTTTACACAGTTATATCGACTTCGTTCGTCTCTTGCTCCGTAATCTTTTTCCCATTCATGTGTACAATTAGCTTGTATAATTTGTTCTCTTTTTTTGATATTTGCATTCAATTCGTTTAATTGTCGATGTCTTTGCCAGTAGTGTTTAGTTAACTTGTCTCTCAATTGGTGGTGATTATCATCATCTCTAATGATGGACTGATATCTGTTAAATCTTTTTGAGTATCCGGCTTCTCGATGGCATTGATTGGAGCCCAGTCCTTTGAGAATCTGGTTAAATGCAGTTTCAAGTTGTATAATATCAGCAGGGGTCGGCAACTCAATTGTTTGAAATTGTTGGACAACTTTCCAAGACATTTTTGTCTTTCAAAATAATGGTTAGAAAAACGAGACAAATGTTTAACTTGTTCTGATTTCGGCAAAAAAATCTCGACGAATATTTCCCTAATGCTTTATGATTATTTCTGGCAAAAATCCCGCATTCCGGCAAACGGTACCGCTTTAGGACCTATTCTGGGGGAAAATCTCGCACTTTAACACAAACATTGCACATAAGTAATATTTTTTTGGTCGTGTATTACTAAGACAAAAAGATGTACCGTCGTAAAAGAGTAGTCAAGAATCAGATGGTCTTATCGGTCGTAAATAAGCACACACAGCATGTTAAGACCAATAAGATGTCTGTTTCTGACTTGAATGTCGTCAAAAAGGCTTGTAATGTGAATGACCGTCGCAAATCGTTTGAAATTGCTCGTGTAGATGTTCGTACGTTGATGACTTTTGACGATAAATTTACGATTGAGCCTGTTCCATCTCATGTGTCCAGAATTTTACATAAAAAAAACGAAATAATGTTTGACTCTGCTAAAATTCCTCCCAAGTTGTGGGATACACTTTTTCCGTATCAAAAGGAGGGTGTCTGTGCTATTTTTGACAAGTATGGTGGTCGATGTTTACTGGCTGATGATATGGGCCTTGGTAAAACTTACCAAGGTCTGGCCTTTATGGGCCATTGCAGTCCAAATACGATGCTTGTTGTCTGTCCGTCTTATCTCCGCTATCATTGGCAGCATGAGATCAAAACTTGGCTCGGTCTGGACTCTCAACTGGTTAAGAAGGGTTCTGAACCCTTGCTTCAGGATATCTGTATTGTTTCTTATGATATGCTTTATAAGTTGGAGATTGCGCCTGGTGTTTTTGATGTGGTGGTGGCGGACGAATCTCATTATGTAAAATCACGAAAAACTAAAAGGACGAAGGCATTAACTCCTTTGGTGAAATCTGCGCGTTATTCACTGTTAATTACAGGTACTCCTGCTTTGAATCGTCCGATTGAGCTTTTTCCACAGTTGTATATGCTTCGACCATCGTACATTAAAAATTATACTTCGTATGCGGCGCGATATTGTAATGGCAAGTCAACACCGTTTGGATATGATGACCGTGGCTCTTCGAATGCTCATGAGCTCAATTGGATTTTGACGACTGCTTTTATGGTCCGTCGTCTTAAAAGGGATGTTTTGACACAATTGCCGCCCAAAACGAGACATACGATCTGGCTCGAGGTGAAGACATCTGAATTGACTGAAGTTAAAACAGGTTTCTCGAAATGGAAATCGCTGAATGATTCTATTTACAAGTTACCGTCTGGTTCTGAACAGCAACGTCAGCAAATGTTTGAAAGACAACAAACAATTTCTATTCTGTTTAATGCTACGGCGGTGGCAAAGTGCAATTCGGTGGTGGCTTGGGTACTGAATGCCTTGGACGAAGGCCGATCTTTTATCTTTTTTGCCTATCACAAATGCATTCTGGATGCAGTGGAGGAAGCTGTCCTTACGGCGGGTCTCTCTTATATGAGGATTGACGGCACAACGCCTGCTCAAAAAAGACAAGAAAATGTCGATCAATTTCAAAGCGATCCCGGAGTTAGAATTGCCATCCTGTCCATTATGGCCGCTGGCACTGGGATCACATTGACCAGAGTGTCGGAATGTGTCATGGGTGAACTATTTTGGGTTCCTGGTGTCATGATTCAGGCAGAAGACCGTATTCATCGCATTTCACAGACTGGAAACTGTGAAATTAAATATCTATTGGGTACAGAAACGTTGGACACTTATATTTTCCCAACACTCTGTAAAAAGTTACAGACATTGGACCAGTTGGTGGATAAACGATCAGATCGAACATTTAAGGGTAAAACATCCACTGTGTATTTGGAAGAAGATGAAAATCTTTTTGATATTATTAAAAAGATGTTTTGATTCTAATCATTTGTTGATTAGAAGGTATATAAAGATAACATGTATTTTATATTTGATGGGAGAAATTATATCAGTTGGGATCCCGCGGCAAGAAATAATTATCTTGAGTCAAATCCCACCTTCCGACCTAAAGACTATCTTCGGCTGGTCAGAGGACGACCAATCAGATGCGTGTGAGATGTTCAGTCTAATTAACACCTCTAGGTACCATAAATTGACAGATACAGAGAGATATGACTTCGAAAAAATGTTTTTTGATGTTTCTGAATATCTATATCACAAGACGCTACCATTGGAATATGAGACCGAAATGGTGGAAGATATTCCTACATCACAATACGTTGAAGATGTGATATACACAGAAAGGGGGTTCAGTGCTATTGGTACATGGGGTCAAGTCGATCTAAATGTAAGTTTTAATGGTACTCGCGGTGTGATCAAACATATGTTGCGGGAAAGGGAACTGAGTGAATTGATCAGGAAAAACCCCGGTGAATATACACGGAATATACCCAAGTACGAAATTGCAGAAAGAAAAAAAAAATATGGAAAGGTTGTCTTTTTTAATGAATCAATATACGAACTTGTTATACAATTATATCTAAGTATAAACACGCGGATGTCTGAGTATAAAGGACTTACTGTACCACGTTTGCATTGGGTGCGAAGAACGAGAGGACATACCTTAGATGTCTTTATGGGACATTCTCCTGGGGTATTTTTGATCCAGATTCGGCGAAATGTGTTACTGGCACTGGCACATGTCATGAAACATTTGTGGCGTTTACAGATAAATGAACAGTTTATGCATCGGGACTTTCATGGCGGTAATGTCTCTTTTGATGCAAGTACTCTGGAAGTTGGGATCATCGACTTTGGAATGGCCTGTGTCAATCCCAATCAAAACTTAGTTGCATGGCAAGCAAACAATCCAGATTTTTACCCTTTGATTCATGGTTCAAGGGCTGTAGCGTGCACAAACCGATCGTCAGATGTGTGTTGTCTGATTGCAAGTATTGAGCATGCTGCTAACTCCGAATATCTGTCGGTCTCATACCAGGAAATGCTTGTTGATATGAAAAAAATAGTGTCCTCCGCTAGCAAGTCGAAAAGGAAAATATTCAATGACAACAGTTCGTATACTAGGATCCATAAACACAAAGAGTGGCAACTTGGCAATAAAATGTCTAGTAGTAGAAATCAACATTTTTGGACTTATGAAATGGTGGAATTTCCTTGTCCAAACTGGTATCCCGAGGTATTTTTGGGTAGACTTTTGGAACAATTACCGATCAAAGATTGGTTTCCAATCCGAAAAAATATCGCCGTATATTTCGATCAGATTATGCCGAAAAATGTATGGCTTAAATCAAAGGTTGGTTCGGAGCGTGGAAAATTATTAAAGCTTCACAAAACAAATATGCTCAAAGTGAAAATTGGAAAAGACATTGTGATTGTACTGGCCGATGACATGCTTGTTATACCACTGAAGTTTGACTAAAGATTCATATAATTACCATATATAAACTTGCTTTTTCTAGAAACAGAATGAATAAACAAAGATGCGCGTCCCAGTGTCTTCAACATCCTTTGACAATGGAAATCCGAAGTCCAACTAAATTTGTGGTGAGTGGTAAGACATACACGTTGAAAAAAATCATCGCGAGCGGAGAATTTGGTATCACACTCTCCGCCAAATGTAAACGGAACAAAATTGCAGTCAAAGCGATACTACCTACCTTAGAAAAACCCTATCAAGTTCAAGAAATAGAAAATCAATACTATCTAGATTGTATGTTTGACGAGTTAAGAACACTAGCTGCCGCTGCACAATTTCCAAACACATATTTCCTTGCCAAGTACGAGGACAGTCACGACGACTATCTTCAACTCATGTATGACCACGATATCACAGATACTCCAGTCATAGGCATGGAATACCTACAAGATAATCTTGCTCACACCTTATTACGGTTATATGAAGCGGGCAATACGACGGAGATTGCGAAATTGGCGAAAGATGCTCTGTTCGCAGTTGCTACAACACTTGAAGAAGTAAATCGTCAACTATCGTTTGTACATGGTGATTTACACGTTGGAAATATAATGCATCAAAATGGAACGTTTTATATCATCGATTTTGGAGCCACTCGTCTTGCTAATGGTCGTCAATTACCACTCGAACCAGGTGGGTACTACTCCAAGGAGATTGGTTCGAGTGGTCTTGATTTATTAATGTTGTCTTTGTCTCTCGCCGATTGGTGCGACACTCCTTTACCAAATCTCATTGAAATGTGGTATCCATTATGGAAGTTTTATAAAACCAGTCCTGTAGGTCGTTACGACGTTTTTCATGCACATCAAAACTCGTACACGGCACACGGTATGTCTATTAATATAGTAGTTGACCATCCGTACGAGAACTTTTTGGACCCACTGAGTCCTTGTTTTTTAGGAACTGGTTACAAAACAGATTGTAAATGGCCATTGGGAGATCAAGTTGATGACGATCCCGCTCGTATCGAGACATGGCATTACTATGGTTATGGGGCGGGTGACAATGATCCTAATGTAGCTTCTGTTTTTTCCCCCTCTCTTTTTTTGAATGGTTCGGCAGAGGAGGACGAGGAGTTCATGCAGGTGTTTTCATCCCTAGGGTCAGAGCCAGGATTATTGAGAAATGTTGTTTCAACAATCGCTGATTTTTTCACATTTAATGAACAACCGCAATTTCACACATATGTGCAAAAAAAAAACGGTCTTTTATCATTTTAAAAATGTTGACAGCTGCACGTATTAAACATTCAATGTTATTCTTCTACTTTGATATGAACGGAAGCCAAAAATTGTCTCATAGAGGAACAATTCAAGAGAATGAACAGTATTTTGTCACTATATAAGCGTACAACCCTTTATTATAAATGTCGTTTTTTGTTGCCCAGTCATCCACCATGCAGACCTGTAACGACTGTTTAGAAGAACATTCTGACAAGTTACACATGTGTAAACCTTCTTATAGCGCACAACATCCACTGCTGCAAGCAGCCACATTGAGTGGCAGTAAGGTTTGCAAGAAAGATCACTTGCAAACTTATCAAGAAATGAACCCTTTTGTGAGAGCAGAAGCGGATAAGATCAGCAACGGTGCTCGTAAAGCGATAAACATGGCTAAAAGACATGCTCGGGGAAATCAGAAGATCAGCAACGGTGCTCGTAAAGCGATAAACACAGCTTAAAGACATGCTCGGGGAAATCATAAGATCAGCAACGGTGCTCGTAAAGCGATAAACACAGCTAAAGCATGGGCCATGGAACTGCTGCTCCCGTCAACTCTGTGGAGACACCAGTTCCTGAAAGCGATGATCCTTAGGAAGTGGCTAACACTGTTCTGGATGATTCCGCAAGGTTTTTTGTCGTGAAATAGAAGTCAATCTCTAGTTAGCCATTGCATTAGAATAATATCATCGCGAACAATCCATCCAAGTAATAGAAAGTAAAAAACATGCCCTATGTTGACGGAAGCCCTTGTGAGAGCCCACCATAGATGCCATGACCAGGACATAGCACAAGTGGATACATATACAGCAGCCGCTACATATCGTAGTACTTTGAGAGCATTTTTCGGCCATAACCATCTGACAGCCAGATGTAAATTGACGATGTATGCTGCGGAAGAAGCCATTGTATAAACCAACATAGCTTGTCCAATGTCTGATGTTTGAAAATCGAGACCGAGTGACACAAAAACCAATATAGTAGTGACTATGTGATGAATTTTGGTTGTTTGTGGTAAGCGGTCGACACAAACAAGGCCTGTAAAATCATTGGAGACATATAGAGCTGCTAATCGATGTATGACATTGGTATTCCATCGATCTTCTTGGACAATGGGCCATACTATTTTAAATGTAGCGTATACTGTTAAGAGTGCTAGATAAAATGATTTGATAAAGTTTTTTTGTATGTACATTTGTCTGAATGTTGGCAAGTTGTTGTAGGCGCGCGTGTTTTGTTTTAAAGATCTGTCTACATAATAGTACATGATTCTGACCAATAGACACGACGCTAAAAACCAATAAATTGCATTATAATCGTACATTCATAGGAACAATTCGAATACATTAAATAGGGTCAATTTTTGTGGAGACATTGATGTGGATAATCTTGTCCATTGTATCCGTGAGCACCTACATTCTCAAGCGATACTATATGACTGTCAATGGCTGGCGGTACGGTGTGTTTCTGACCGTACCACAAGACATAGGACGCATATGCATGACCCAACCATACTTGGTTGATGCGCTTGGTGTACACGGTAAATTCAGTGTCTTTGTAACATTTCTTTTCTGATAGATACCATTGATGTGTACTGTTGGCATCATATCTGGTACCGTCTTGAAACTGAATGGACGGCATGGGCCATTCTCTGTATGAGATGCCCACTTGATCAAACCATAGTTGAAGTTGAATGTCAAGCCCCTCTTTTCGGAGAACAGATGGTGCCGACCAGGGATGAATATGTATAAGACCGTCGCAATGAGTGTGGACACCCGCATGTGGCCATAACTTAGTATAAGAGATATCTCCTGGTACTTTGCATAGATCCTCGTTCTTAAAAAACGGAGCTTCGTACAAAACTGTTTGAACATAATTTCGATCGTGTTCTGCGTTTGTACGTTGTTTGGAACCAATCCAAATAGACATGGCTGCATGTATGTGATCTCCCACGACGGGTCTTGCTTTGATAGCCCATCGTCCTCCTGATAAGAGTATTTCTGTTGATGGTTGCAAGCGATAGCCATCATATTTGTATAAAATGACTTTTTCAATGTCAATGCCGTGTATATTCGCATATTGTGTGCGGACATTGTTGGCCGTATGTCCGCGTATGACAACACCTGGTATATTATCGATGGAGACCAGTGAAATATTCCAGAGGATGAAGACTAAGGTGAGAAAGGCTAATGTCCAAAATTCTGTGGACATTGTTTATTATTACACACTACTTAAATACATTTTATGATCTATATTTGATGGGCGGTTATCTAACAACAACGTGGTACGTTTATGCCCGTGACAAAGATGATCACTGGCTGTCCGATCCAATTGATTCGACAGTTGCAAAATCCGACAATATCCAATATCACATGGGAAGATTTAAACATAAAGTTTTTCAGTTGGCGCTGCTGCATCAATTTACAGAGACACCCAAAATTTATTTATACCAAGGATCGAGGAGAGTCAAATGTGAAAAAACCTCTGACAGTGTCATCATTACCTTTTCTGACAATGAAGCAAAAGAGGCATGGATCAATTGTCGCCGCTCGAAACTTGGATTAAAAGTCGATGAAAAATATGAGGGTCCATCGGATACCAATGCATTTGTACATATATTAAAACAAAAAGAAAAAACATATCTGGAAGCAAGTCAATAATGTCAATATCGGAGTCATTTGTTTGGATGTGCTACAAGTTTGCCACTTGGATCAAAAATGGGTAACGGTAGATCGCTTGGATCGGGCGACTGAAACATGGGTAACGGTAGATCGCTTGGATCGGGTGACTGAAATAACAGAGACTCAGCATAAAATATCTCAGAAGTAGGTTCCGAAGACATAATGAACATAATTTAACTATACCTTTATATCAGAAAATCAGTGTATATGTAAAGAGTTATCTCCGACCAAACTTTCTTTTTTCTCTGCCAAAGGTACCGCTTTAGTACCCATTATAAGGCCGACATATTTAGACTCATTGTAGATGGACAACGTCGGTGTTAGAATGATTCTTTATGGACTCTACCCACTGACAAACTTGACCAACGTTGACAATGTCGTCCCATCCGCTCCCATAGTTGATAGTACGGCTCACACATGTTACTTCCACTTGAGCGCCTGATTTATCCAAGTATATATGGGTCGTATTGCCTAACGCTTTGGATTTTGACGAAAACCACCCGTATCTGACACTGCGATCCGTTTTCTGTGCGTTTGGTGATGTTTTCATTATTGTTTGTGTAGTAGGTGTCTTAGTAGTCGGGGGTGTTTTAGTTGGTGGAGGTGTTTTAGTTGTTGGGTTCATGTTAATAGTGTAAAATAAAGTTTTAAATAGGATAAACTTTTAGAAACTCAGACATTCCTAAAAGTTTAGAAATTCCTAAACTTTTAGATATATTCAAACAACTATGTCATACTTTTCTGCTCTACAACATAATAGATGGACACGTGTGTGTGGTACAAGTTCCTATTTTCGCATTAAACTCGGTTCCAGAGGCTTAAATGGCGTCTGCGTGCTGAATATGACTAAAAAAACACAATCAGACATTGTTAATTGGTTTGAATCAAAGTCCATTCGCCTCGTCGAAAATGTACCAGAGGATGGACTTTGGTGGAGTTTTGAACGATTCTCAAATCAATATAAAACTGGAAATAAAGAAGACACGAGGCACGAGGGGGGCTATACCTTTAAAATGGGCATAGAAGCGTACGAAAGAATGTTCCCTAATAAAAAATAATTATTTGTTGTAGATAAAATTAATGATTTATATGTTTCTCTACCTTATTCAAACCTTTTAGAAATCTGGTTTCCTAAACTTTTAGAAACTCGGTTGAGTTATCTCCGACCAAACTTCAAAGGGAGTTAATCATCTGTAATTTTTGGTGCTACATAAAGACATAGTGATGACTGTTCTCCTAGCGCCACTTTTAATTGTGATGGCATTTGCAAAGAAAATCCCAGAAAACATTGGTCTATACCGCATGTCGAAAAAATAAACATCGAACGGATGGCATTATATGACAAACTAATATCTACATCTTTTCTGTACGCGAGTAGATGTATGCGTCCCCCTGCAACGGGTTCTGTATGTGTTATTTTTCCAAATTCTGTCGATTCTGATGTGCAAATGAACTGTGTTTGATTGAGATGTATGTGTACATCTGTTTTTCCCATCAACAGCTTATCAGTAATGTCTTTAATACTGTCAGGTTTCATCTGAATGGCAATATCGTCGTGAAGTTCTGGTATATCTAGTGTATCTTCTTCAATGTCAATGGCTCGAAGTGCAAACTCTGTTTTTTGGTCAGCAAGATGGCATACTATTGTGAGTGTGTTTTGGTTGGCAGTCCAACTAAGTTGATTCTTTTTCACTTTTTGGAGGACATTACAAAGGGTTTCTGTGTAGATGCCTAAATTCATTGTCTCTGAACATGTGTAGGATTCAAAGTAATCTTTGGTAAGGATCAGTTTGACCAGTGATGTTTTGGAGGTATCCATGCTCATGATGTGGATGCCATTGGGTGTAAAATCAATATTGACCATGGTATTAGTATGTTGGATGGCCTTAAAAATGTTGAGACATATAGCAGCATCTTTCCACTTACAATGCATAGTTGTACAATTCAGTTGTGTCTGTATAAAATAAAGAAATAAGTGTAGCATATGTTCTAAAAAATCAATTAGTGAGTATAAAGTGTACATCGGAGGTATATAATTATGGGTAAACGTTTCAGTCTATGTCTGGGAATCTCTTCAAACTATGTTGTTGATGACTCTACGAGTGCATTTGGGCCTGGACTGTTATTTTATGATACGAAGGAAGCCGTTGCAATCTCACTGGACGATGTGGAATCCAATAATCCTGGACTTATTTTGGAGGGAGATAATGAAGTATAAATGTTCATGTTTTCCAGCAATCCATGTCTTCTGTCTTTATCACGAAGCGTGATGGTCTTCCTCAAAAGTATCAACTTTCAAAACAGAAAAAGTATTTGGATCATTTGTGTTCTATTCGTCCCTCACTGAGCCACTGTGACACTACTACGGTGTCAGCATCGGCTACGCTTGGTTCAAACATGTCTACAGTCGAGTTAGCGGAACATGTAGCGGAAGTGTGCGCCTCATTGACTGTGCGTCATTGGCAGTATGGTGCTTTGGGTGGGAGAGTGGTGGTGTCGATGATTCACCGTCAAACGCCCAAAACTTTCGTTGAGTGTATGTTACAACTTCGTGAGACACTGTCGGTGGAATTTGTTGAGATCTGCCTCCGTAACAAAGAGACATTGAATGAGATGATTGTCGATGAGCGTGACTTTCAATATGATATTATGGGAATTCGAACGTTGCAGCGCTCTTACTTGCTGAAAGTGCAAGAAGTCGTTGTGGAAAGACCACAGTATATGCTGATGCGTGTTGCAGTGGCATTACACGGGGATAATATTGACATGGTTCGTCAGACTTATGAAGCGACGTCAAAACTTCTGTATACGCATGCTACACCGACACTGTTTCATGCAGGTCTTGAAAAACAACAATTAGCGTCCTGCTTTTTAATGACAATGGCAGATGATTCTATTGAAGGCATCTTTGAAACGCTGAAAAGATGTGCCCTCATTTCCAAAGGGGCTGGTGGTATTGGTCTGTCCATTTCGAATATCAGAGGTTCTGGTTCGCCCATTTTGGGCACTAACGGTGTATCTAATGGTCTGACACCGATGTTGAGGGTCTTTAACGATACGGCTCGTTATGTTGATCAGGGAGGCGGGAAGCGCAAAGGTTCGTTTGCCATGTTTATTGAGCCGCATCATCCGGACATTCTCGATTTCCTAGAGTTGAAAAAAAATCACGGTGTGGAATCTGAAAAAGCCAGAGATTTATTTTACGGACTTTGGATCTCTGATCTTTTCATGCAGCGGGTGGAAGACAACGAACCATGGTCGATTATTGATCCAACACAATGTCCCGATCTTCAAGATGCAGTCGGTGATCAATACAAACAACTCTACGAAGCATGCGAACAATCTGGATCTGTCATTAAAACGTTTGATACTGCCAGAACCATTTGGTTTTCCATTTTGGACGCACAGATCGAAACGGGTACCCCATACATGATGTATAAAGATGCTTGTAATCGAAAATCAAACCAGCAAAATCTTGGTACAATTCGCGGTTCTAATCTATGTTGTGAGATTGTCGAGTACACAGCTCCCGAGGAAGCTGCTGTCTGCACGCTTGCTTCCATAGCATTACCCGAATGCATTCAAATGGATCAATTTAATTACGACTTGCTCGAAAAAACAGCACGCCTTGTGACACGAAATCTCAATCAAACAATCGATGTGAATTGGTACCCCATTCCACAAGCACGAACCAGTAACATGAAACATCGACCCATTGGGATTGGTGTCCAGGGTCTTGCAGATTGTTTTCAAATTCTCAGCATGCCATATGAATCGGAGGAGGCAGCAGTGCTTAATAAAAACATTTTTGAGACCATTTATTATGCAGCTTTGGACGAATCGATCGAAATGGCAAAGGTACATGGCCCATACCAGAGTTTTGCAGGATCGCCATTCTCACAAGGAAAAACACAAATTGAACTCTGGCAGAAAACAACCTCAGATGAAAGACATCCATGGTCCACTCTCAAACAAAAACTACAGACATATGGTATCAGAAACTCTCTCCTGACAGCACCCATGCCCACCGCATCCACAGCATCCATTCTTGGAAATACAGAGTCTTTTGAACCCAGGACTTCCAATCTCTATACCAGAAGAGTACTGGCGGGTGAATATATTGTGATTAACAAGTATTTGCAACAAGCTTTGATCAAGAGAGGTCTGTGGTCAGATGATTTAAGTAATCAGCTGATTCAACATCGCGGTTCTGTCCAAAAAATTGAGTGTATCCCAGAAGACATCCGACAAACATTCAAAACTGTTTGGGAAATGTCTCAGCGAAAAATCATCGATATGGCAGCGACGCGTGGTCAATACATCGATCAGTCTCAGTCTTTGAACATTCATTTGCCTAATCCGACAAGAGCTATTCTCACATCAGTTCATTTCTACACATGGAAACAAGGCCTCAAGACAGGTCAATATTATTTGAGATCAAATCCAAAAGTAAAAGCCCTACAGTTTACAGTTCAAGCGAAAAAGCAAAAGATTCAAGAAGAGGAGGAGTGCATCATGTGCTCAGCATAATAACCATAAAAAATGTAGTTTTTTTTTACACTGTATATGTACAATCTGGACTTGCATTGCACAACTGCTCAAGGACATTCATCCCAGACGTAATATCAGGCATCATCTTACCAAGATCAAGCAATGTTCGACGCATTTCTGGAACCATAACTTTGACATCAGCGAGGGTTGTTTGTACTTCTGGTGCAATAGAGACTAGTTTTGACACAAGGACAGACATCAGTATAATATGTAATGATATAAAGAGTCCAATCGCAGAGTACAGACACAGTCGAGTTCTTGTGACAGAACGCGTATTCAACTCGTCGTATTCAGTGTGCATTCGTCAGAGAGACAAACTATTTATAGTACAGTTTCCAAAATATATACATTCTTAAAACAGTCTTGGATCAAAACCTTAACAGACCCAAACGATGGTGCAAATTTCCCTTAATAATACCTTCAACATCATCAGGTAGGCTTTTTTTGATAGAAACATGTCTGGACAATCCCTTTTCACGGCGACGTCTTTTTCTTAATGTTGTATACCTCAACCGATTCAATTTCGCTCTAATACGCTCATACCATCCTCGTACTGCATTCTGTGCACCTCTCTCATGTGGATGATGAATTGGCATTGTAAGCGCAGTGTTTCCTAGAATATCGGTTATAGTTAAGTCAACGCCCTTTTGCAACAACATTCGTGCATTTGTGGGTTTATTAAAAAAGACTGCAATCATCAGTGGAGTCATTCCTTGCAAACCAGGAGCCAACGTTTGACAATTCACGTTAATATTTGGTACTGAAAGCAAGGTTGCTAACACGTCTGATCTGAAACGTGCAGCTAACAAGATAGCAGTTGAGTGGTGCCTCCCCTGAAAGTTAATATCCAGTTCAGGTTGCGCAACCAACAGCTGAACAATGTCGTTGTTACCTTTACGAATTGCGATCATAAGTCCAGTCTGTCCACCAATAACCATGTTTATATTTGCCCAAGCACCAGTTGCGTGTACCAATGCTGGTGAAACAGTCGTACGTCCAGCATTATTTATTTCCGTCCAAAATTGTCTGTCCTCATCAGAAGTACCTGCTGGTAAATAGTACCGATTTGGAGAACACGTTCGACAACACTTTGCTCTATTTGATGCTGCGGGAGTTAAACAACGATCACATCTTTTGGTTGGTTCCGCACTTTGGAACAAATGGTCAGACAACAAGGACATTATAATGAGAAGACGACTGATATATATACTGGACTCTGACGACCAAAGCTTTAGGACAGCAACAAATCTCGGCAAAAAAAATCACACACATTATAACAAGTATATAAGAACATTTAAAATATAGAAATTCAATGTCTTTTTTGTGTCCAACGCCAAAGTGTTTATCTAGGTCATCAAACAAAGTGTCAGACCAACAAGTGCAATCGACAGTCATAACTGACAAAGGACATGACATAAACTGGCGTGACAATTACATTCGTACCAAACTGTATGCCCATCAAGACACCAATGTGGACCAGAGCGCATACGACGCCCTTGTCATCAGTCTTCTGTCCCCTCTCAACGTAGATCACTAGCGAAAAAATCTTGACCAGATTTTCCCATTTTCGATTATATTTTAATTGTACCGCTTTAGGACAATTTCTCGCGAAAAATCTCGCTAATTGTACCGCTTTAGGACAAAATCTCGCGAAAAATCTCGCTAATTGTACCGCTTTAGGACAATTTCTCGCGAAAAATCTTGCGAATTGTACCGCTTTAGGACAATCTTGGCAAAAAAATCTCTAAAGCTTTAGGACAATTTCTCGCGAAAAATCTCGCTAATGTACCGCTTTAGGACAATACCTTCGAAATAAATCTCTAAAGCTTTAGGACAAATTCTCGCGAAAAAATCTTGCGAATTGTACCGCTTTAGGACAAATTCTCGCGAAAAATCTCGCTAATTGTACCGCTTTAGGACAAATTCGGCAAAAAATCTCGCTAATTGTACCGCTTTAGGACAAATTCGGCAAAAAAAATTCGGCAAAAAATCTCTAAAATGTTTCATGCAAATAAAGACGCTATCAGACCCAATTGTTGTGTTTTTGGGTCTTCTTGGTATCTGTTTTATCCTTTTTATGTATTGCATGATTAATATTGTGATTTGGAACTGTCATGTAGAAGAACAACCCATAGAATTGCAAAATATTTCAGAATAATTTACACATACTCATAAAGTTATATTTAAAAATAGATTTTAACTAAAAAAATGTTATTTGAAGACAATACGTTTCGTTTTAAAACAAATTTAGGCGACAGTTGTTTCGACAATCTCCAGGCGGGCACATGGAAATTAGGTCTGTTTGCGGACAACCCGGACATCGAGAATAAAAGCTCGAACAAATTCTATGAAGACGTGACTGTGGATGATAACACGATGCGCTGTTTTAAAAACAAGGTTTGTTGCACGTTGTACGACAAGAGCATTGTAGAAGCGCACATTATACATTGGCATAAGAGTGGCGAGTGGTTTTGCGTAAGTTTTGATAAATGGTGGGATCAATTTTCTAAATAAATATATGTTTACTTTTTCTCATTGTCTAAAAAGTCATTTGATATCAAGCCTAATATAATCTCGATACCGCATGGAGCGACCGCCATGCTCTTGTAGGATACAGAGAGATGTCGACACCCTTTCTGCAGTCTTGTCTAAACCTATCAAACAGATAATATCCTTCAAAGGGCCAATCGACTTCTTAAAACTTCGTATTTTTTTGAGAATTATTTTACAAGAACAGCAAGCTGTCACAGATAACCCTGGTTCTATCTCATAATCAATGTTAGGATTTGCGCCGTCTTCCAGCACGACACGCAATACACTGGGACGATCAAGAAGCCATGCTATAAGGGGTTTATTTCGGTATAAAGTATCTGGACCTGTCTCACTTAGAAGACGGACAAGATTTTTTTGAGAGAGTGTGAACATCAAGATTTTAAGGAGTTCTAAAAAAAAATTCTCGACATTTTTTTTTAGAAATAGACTCACTTTTTTTTTTAGAAACAGGACCAGACACTATAAATACAATACATTCAAAACCAATATGCCAATACACCATTTCACAGATCCAGAGAAAGTAACCATATTTATGACACATGCACGTGCAGGACAGGAATCCCTCAAAAAATCATATAAACAAACAGACTTAGTGAATATAGGCAAAGATTTGGGCTTATTACCAGCACAACTGAAAGGTAACAAAAAAAATATCACATCCATTATTTTACAAAGATGTAAGGATTACGGACCAGAATTAGAAGCAATCCTGCAACAAAATGTTTTGGAAGAGTTCGGAATGTCCAAAGAACCAAAACCCTATCACGACTGTACTCTAGAAGAATTAATACAAGAGGCAGAATTAGAAGAAATACTCTCTTCTGGTTCCAGACAAGACATCATTGCACGTCTTGAACGTCTAGATGCTGGAAAAGGAGCCTATGAAGACAGTACTGATGACTGGATTCGCGGGGAACTGACCAAGAGTGGACTCTCAAGTTCAGGGACACGTGAAGACTGTCTTCTTCGTTTATATCCCTTTGAAGTCCGTAGGTTGAATAAAAAGATAGAAGAACTGTCAATACAACTTGGAAAAAAAACAAAAGTTAGACACCATACAAAATACAGGTCTTCCAGGACTAAAAACAACCACGCTTTTGTAAGGTCTTTGGGCAGGGGTATGGTTTTTGGAGCAGGTGTTGGATTAGCGGCCAGAATTTTTAGGGTCCAGAAAAAATCCAGTTTAAAATTTTAACAGAAATGTCATTTTTTTGATGAAATAGATCTATATATATTACTTATCAACTATTCTAAATGTTGGCCTTTATTGTGGCAATAGACACCAACATTTATCCACATGTTGTGCCTCTTTGTATTGAAATTATGAAATGGAGTCCAACAGCCAATATATTTTTAATTGAACACCAGGGCAAGAACCATTTTTCAAATGGTGCTCTCCTCAATGTTGGACTACAATTAGCAGGACTAGCTCCTGTCACAGGACTAACTCCAATGTATCGGATTTGTTTTTGTAGTTTTGATGTTAATACATGGATTATGTCTCCATCTGTCACATTCAAACAGTTTGTCACCTCCAATGGCTACAACAATTACGAACAGAGAGCAACTGTCATCGACCCATACTGTCCACATTCGGGATACGAAGAAATTTTTGCTCAGAGCTTTTACAACAGAAAATACGGAAAACGATTATATCATTACGTTGTTGAGATACAGAAAGATACTTTTTTAAATGTAAATACAATACCAAACACCATACTAAATATATGACGCCGACATCCATTGTAAGGACTTTTTGTAATGGGATATCAAATACTATCTACAAATTTGTGTATAAACGGTGTTACTGTCAATTTTGTTCCAACTGGTATATCACGGGTTGCTACCACAACCGAATTATGAATTGTACAATTCGGGGCTGTTGAATATCTCAGATGCTTTCCCAAATAGTCCTCCTCAAGATCATTTAACATCTTGAATATAGGTGAGTGCTTTGGAACATTTCGAAGTGAAACCAAAGTTGACCTACAACTTTCTTGACAAAAACGAACAGCAGGTAGGAAACTCATGATTTAATAAAATGTCAAGCTTTATAGGTTATTTTATCTTTGGCCAGAAATTGTCCTAAAGCTTTAGAGAAATATTCGTCAAAAAATTCCAGAGAAATGTCCTAAAGCTTTAGAGAAATATTCGTCAAAAAATTCCAGAGAAATGTCCTAAAGCTTCAGAGAAATGTCCTAAAGCTTTAGAGAAAAGTTCGCCGAGATTTTTGCCGGAAATGTCCTAAAGCTTTAGAGAAATATTCGTCAAAAAATTCCAGAGAAATGTCCTAAAGCTTTAGAGAAATATTCGTCAAAAAATTCCAGAGAAATGTCCTA
>Ga0206125_10001877_pt1 | contig 23358 bp, 25 predicted proteins | sample Helgoland_Spring_4_FD_148598 | JGI IMG/M metagenome (GOLD analysis project Ga0206125, IMG submission 148598) | Pelagic subsurface seawater microbial communities from Kabeltonne, Helgoland, North Sea - Helgoland_Spring_Bloom_20160331_1 | ecosystem: Environmental > Aquatic > Marine > Epipelagic ... | reverse complement strand
ATATTATTAAACAAAATGATCCAGAGGCCCTAATTGTTATTATGGCAGATCATGGAGGCTTTGTAGGTATGGAGTACACCCTACAAACCTATACCAAAACTCAAGACAGAGATTTAATTTATTCTATTTTTAGTAGCAATCTTTCTATTCATTGGCCACAGGGTGACATACCCCCGTATGATATAAATTTTAAAAGTGCTGTAAACGTTTTCAGGATTTTGGTATCTTACCTAACACAAGACACATCATATCTTGAACATCTTCAAGATGATAGTAGCTATGTCATTCTAAATAAAGAGGCCCCAGAAGGAGTTTATAAATACATAGATACAGAAGGGACTATCGTTTTTGAACCCGTTGTAAAGTAATACTGCCCCTAGGGGTAGCATATAAATAACTCTATTTTTATGTCAAATTATCGCGTAGAAAAATACACACCAAAACACCATCTAGCATGGGATACTTTTATTGCCGGGGCCAAAAATGCTACGTTTTTGTTTGCCCGTGATTTTATGGAGTACCACAGCGATAGATTTACAGACTATTCTTTGCTAGTGTATAAAGATGAGCAGTTATATGCTGTTTTACCTGCAAATATTATTGGTAATAAACTATACTCTCACAAGGGGCTCACCTATGGAAGTTTCGTTTTGAGTGAAAAGGCTAAACTCTTGTATACCTTTGAGGCTTTTAAAGCGCTTCTTACATTTTTACATCACCAATCTATTTCTACAGTAGAGCTGCGTAACATACCAACATTTTACAATACAATGCCCTCCGATGAGCTGTCTTACTTTTTATTCAAGGCACATGCAACTCTTATTAAAAGAGATGCTTTAATGGTAATAGATACAACCCATAAAATAAAATTTCAGAAAAATAGGAGAGAGGGTATTAATAAAGCTAAGCGAAGTGGCCTCACGATAGCTGTAGATGACAACTTTGAAGGATTTTGGAATGAGATACTAATTCCAAATCTTCAAAAAAAACACAGCATAGCTCCCGTACATAGCCTGGAAGAAATACAAACACTGGCTGCAAAATTTCCAGATAATATCAAACAAGTAAATGTGTATAAAGACAATGTTCTTGTAGCAGGAACCACCGTATTTTTGACCAAAACTACGATACATCCACAATATGTTTCAGGCAATAGTGATAAGAATGCTTATGGATCGTTAGATTTAGCTTATGATTATATCATCAATCATTTTGACAACTCTAAACGCTATTTTGATTTTAATATCTCTAGCGAGCAAAACGGGGAAGCTTTAAATAGCGGGCTTATTTTCTGGAAAGAGAGTTGCGGAGCACGCACCTATGTAGCAGATAACTATCTTATAGATACAGCTTGCTATAAAACCTTAGATTTGCATATACTATGATTCCATTTATAGACATACAAGCAATTAACAAACGGTTTGAAAAATCATTTAAAAATCAGTTTCAAGATTTTTTAGATAGCGGATACTACGTTTTAGGCAATCAAGTGAGTGCCTTTGAGAGCAGGTTTGCAGACTATTGTGAAACACAATACTGTGTTGGAGTGGGTAACGGTTTGGATGCATTACGTCTTATTTTGGAAGGGTATAAGGTTCTGGGTAAAATAAAACTCGCTGATGAGGTTATCGTGGCCTCTAATACATATATAGCAACAATTATAGCCATAAAGCAAGCGGGTTTAAAACCAGTGCTAGTTGAGGTTGAAAACCAAACATTTAATTTTGATATCTCTGCATTAAAACAAGCAGTTTCATCCTCTACAAAGGCTATTATGCCTGTGCACCTGTATGGACAAATTGCACCTATGGAAGCCATTTACAGTATTAGCAACACTCATGATTTATTAATAATTGAAGACGCAGCACAGGCCCATGGTGCTATTGCTTGTAGTGGCAAACGTGCAGGAAATTTAGGGCATGCTGCTGGGTTTAGTTTTTATCCAACCAAAAACCTAGGAGCTCTGGGTGATGCCGGGGCTGTTACCACTAATGATGCTAGTTTGGCTACTGCTATAAAAAAACTTCGTAATTACGGATCTTCATCTAAATATGTTAATGAACTTCTTGGAGTAAACTCTAGATTAGACGAGATACAGGCTAGTTTTTTATCTGTAAAACTACCTTTTTTAGATCAAGATAATCAAACTAGAAGAGATATCGCAACGGCCTACTTAAAGGGAATTACCAATCCAAAAATCACCCTACCTGCCTATGAGGGGTCAAATAGTCATGTGTTTCATTTGTTTGTGATTCAGGTAGACGACAGAAATCATTTTCAAGACTATCTTAAGGGTAAAGACATAGGCACTTTAATTCATTACCCAATACCGCCACATCAGCAAAAAGCCCTACAAGAACTTGAGGGTTTACATTTTGGAGTTTCACAAACACTTCATCAACAAGTGATTAGTTTGCCCATGAGCCCAGTGATGACTCAAGCACAAATTAAAAAAGTAATTAACGCTGTAAACGCCTATTAATTGAAGATCCCAGACTTTATTAAAAGCAATTTGCTGTTAAAGATGACCTCTTTAAATGCCATAGTGGTATCTATTAGGTTGTTAGTTTCTGCTGTAGTACAACGCTTACTTTTTGATTTAGTAGGAGCAGAAGGGCTTTTTAAAATAGGACAGTTAAGAAGTCTTACCCAACTGCTTACTTCTCTCACCTCTTTGGGTGTCTTCAATGGGGTTGTTAAATACTTGTCTGAGTATAAGGATAATAAGCCCAAATTGCAACACCTTTTTTCTACCGCTTTTGTATTTATGGTGGTGGGCACACTACTGTCTAGTTTAGTGCTTTTTGTCTTTGCAAGCACTATAAGTGACTATCTGTTTACAGATAGTGTAGACTATAGTTTTGTGATACGGTTTGTAGCGGTAGTGGCTCCTAGTATTGCTGTACAGCGTGTTTTTAGTGGTGTTGTAAATGGCTTGTCTGAATATAAAAAGTTTGCTAAAATAGAGCTCATTAGCTATCTTCTTAGTATTGCTCTATTGTTAGTGTGTCTATATCAATACAACCTTTCTGGAGTATTACTTGCTATTGCACTAGCGCCAGCAATACAAGTGGCCGTAGTTGTGGTTATTTTTTATAAACTGCTAAACCAGTATGTACAGTTTTCTAAATTAAAATTTCAAACTCCATTTTTAAAAAATTTATTGGCTTTCACTCTGATGTCTTTTGTGGCAACTATTTTGTTGCATTTTGTGGAGATTGATATTCGATCTATGCTTGCAGAAAAAATGTCTGAGAAAGATGCAGGAGTTTGGACAAACATTAGCTTTATTTCAAGAAATTACATGGTCTTTTCTGGATCTTTATTCACCTTGTATGTTTTGCCTAAATTTGCAGGAATTTACTCAGGTAAGGCTTTTAAAAATGAGGTGTACAGTATATACAAAACCCTATTACCTATTTTTGGTCTTGGGATGTTGCTTGTTTTTTTTGGTAAATCTATAATTATCCAACTCTTGTACCCTGGGTTAGATGAAATGTTACCACTATTTAAATGGCAACTACTTGGAGACTTTATTAGACTAGCTTCTTTGGTTTTAGCGCATCAGTTTTTGGCTAAAAAGATGGTACGCAACTTTATTTTCTCTGAGCTATTGTCTTTAGGGCTATTTTATGGTTTTGCCAATTACCTGGTGGCTCACTATGGGGTAGAGGGTGTTGTTATTGGACACTTTTTAAGGTATATCATCTACTTTATAGTGGTGGTTTTCTTGGTGTGGCGTTACTTTAACAACCAAAAGCTATCACAGAGTGATACTACTTCTATAGCCTAGTCTAGTGCCAAGAATCTAGATACTGTTGTGCTACTTTTTTATAGTCATGGTGTTGTATCACAAAATCTTGAGCGGCCAAGCCAATTTCTGTAATTTTCTCTGGATTATCTATAAGTTTCTCAAGCGCAATTACCAAACTATCTACCTCTGGCAATGCATTAATAGCAACAGGTGTATCTAGCTTGTAGTGTTGCATAAAGGCTGTTTCTGCACCAGTGAAAACTACTTTTGCTTTTGCCATAGCCTCCAATGCATTGTATCCTTGGTCATAGGCATATACTTGGTCTAAAATAATATGAGCATTGTTGTATTTTTCTATGTACTGCTCGTACGGCAAATTTTCAACAATTTCTATGTGTACCTTTTTAGGAAATTTTTGTTGAATAATAGCTAGCGCCTTCTCAAAGTAAGAGATTCCTTTGCTATGGTAATTTGTTCTGTTAATACCCATAAATATTGTAATAGGCGCCTTGGTGTCTACTTTACAAATTCGAAGCTTTGTGGTGTTGATTGGGTTTGGTATCAAGCCTAGATATTTTTTATTACCCTGTAGTGGCATGTGGTAATCATAGTCACTCGCTATGACACCGTCTATATTTTGAAAAACATATTGGTGAAGTTTTTTAAAAGCAGGTGTGGTGTATTTTAAAATGCTTTTGAACTCTATTTTTGACACCCTACCTTCTTTGTAATTGCTTAGTATAGAGTAGGGGTTTACATCGCTTAATTGGTGTTGTACACTCAGGTAGTCTGTACCGCAACTCAGCAGAAATAGTTTTTTATTGTTTTGTTTTAAAAATGAAATCATTTTTATTTCATCCTTTGGAGTAGCCCCAAAAGAACTCTCATTGATGAGTTGAACCACATCAAACCCCTTTAGGGACGATGCGTTTTTGAAAAACTGTCTGGTTATATGCCATGAGGTGATGTTAAATTTAAATAGTAAGTAGATTGCTATTTTTATTTTTCGGGCCAGACCGATATCAAATTTCCTTTGTAATAAAATATCACTAGGATACTTTTTAAAGTAATCTCCCGTTGAAATAACCATGACCTGATGGCCCAAAGCGCGGAGTCCCTCTTGCAAAGAATTGTGCAACCTGCTATATTCACCAACGAGAAGGATCTTCATATTTATGGTATCTTTGGATTTAGGTATGCATCAAAAATAACATTAATTGATGACGCAAACAGTGCATAAAAAGAAATTTAAAATTTGTCTAGTTTCTATATCCTTGGCAAAAGGTGGAGCAGAGCGCTCTGTTGCGATGCTTTCCCAGATGCTTTCTAGTGGTGGCCACCAAGTTCATGTTGTTGTTTTAAACAACGAAATAGATTTTAAATACTCCGGAACCCTTTTTAATCTGGGAGTCTTAAAGCCAAAAAAAGATCATTTTATTGCAAGACTTACTAGGTTTACTAAATTACGCAAGTATTTAAAATCTCAAGCATTTGATGTTGTGATTGACCACAGACCAAAAAACGATTTTTTTAGAGAGTTATTTTATGCAAGGTATATCTATAGAAATCTTATTACAATTTATGTTGTGCATAGTTCCAATAAACAGGAATATTTCACTAAGAAGGTCATAAAAATGGCTGCTATTTATAACAATACACAGGCTACGGTAACGGTTTCTAAATACATTGAGCAGCATATTGCTAAGGGCAGTGGTGTTCAAAACTGCCATACAATACATAATGCTTATAATCCTGCTTGGCAGCAAACAGATACTAAAAATACCCTATCTTTTGATAACTACATACTTAGCTATGGGAGATTGCATGATGGAATTAAAGATTTTTCTTTTTTAATACACTCTTTTACCACCTCTGAGCTCTGGAAAGATGGAGTCTCTTTAGTAATTATGGGTGATGGTCCAGACAAAAAAAAATTGGAGGATCTCGCTGCAAGGATGCCATCTAAAAAGCAGATTATTTTTTTACCCTTTACAAAAGAACCTTTTAATATTATTAAAAATGCCAGATGTGTTACCCTAACTAGCAAGTATGAGGGCTTTCCTATGGTGCTTGTAGAATCTTTATCCCTTGGCGTTCCTGTAGTTTCTCTAGATATTGTCTCGGGCCCCTCAGAGATCATACAGCCCACGTATAATGGGCTTTTGGTTCAAGAACGTGATGTAGCTAAATTTGCAGATGCCCTTAGTGTTATTTGTAAAGACGAAGTGTTATATTTGAAACTAAAATCCCATACCCAAAGCTCTGTACTGCAATTTTCTATGCAAGAAATTTCTTTGAAGTGGAATCAATTACTACACCATGTCATACGTTAATTTAGAAAATATAACCTTACAAGAAATCCCTAAAATTAGCGATCCTGATGGTCGCGGGAATCTCTCTGTGATAGAGAAGGATGTATTGCCTTTTAAAATAAAGCGCGTCTACTATTTGTATGACGTGCCTAGTGACAGCAGTAGAGGAGGGCATGCTCACAAAGAGTTACAACAATTTTTAATAGCCCTAAGTGGTAGTTTTGATGTGGTGCTCGATAATGGCAAACAGCGCAGAACCATCACTTTAAATAGACCTAATAAAGGTCTTTTAATACCCAGTGGCATTTGGCGAGAGTTAGAAAACTTTTCTGCAGGTGCTGTATGTCTGTCTTTGGTAAATCAGGTGTATCAGGAGGAAGATTATATACGCCACTACGATGATTTCACATCATTTGTAGGTGCTTAGCTGAAATCCTAGTTTTTCTAAACTACTTTTTAATGCCAAAAACCCTTTTAAAATAGGCCTTGGTGCGCTTATTAAAAAGTATTGTTTTTTGTTTATATTTCTGAAATCTATCCCGTTTTTATACTTAAAATAATTTGTTTTGTTTCCAGTTATTTTTGCCTGTAGCGCCAGTGAGTATCTGTTTAAGTCCAAGAATTTTTTTAGACCTTTATGTGTTGTTGTATGCTTTTCATAACTGTCTAAATCTATTGTGTTTTTTACTTGTTTTGGGGAATTTGACAAACTTGATGCCTCAAAACGGTATGTCGCCAGTGGAGTATTCAAAAAAACCACCTTATAGCATAAGCCAACTCTAATCCAAAAATCTGTGTCTTCTCCGCTTTGAAGTTTTGGATTGTAGTAACCAATTTTTTCAAAAACATCTTTATGTAAAACAGTACTACTACTGGTAAGAATAGTGTTAATATAACTAGCCGTAAAGTAAGATACTACATAGCTTTTATTTGGTGATAGCATTGTGATGCTATAGGTCGGTTTATATCTTGTGCCCTTAGATTCTATGGTGCAAACCCCAGCAAATACATGCTGTTTTGGGTAGTTTTTAATGAGAGTGTCTATTTGCTGAAGATAGTTTTCTGTCCATAGGTCATCTGCATCTAATAGTGCAAGATAGTTTGCTTTTGCAGCCTTTATACCCGTGTTTCTGGCTGCAGAAACTCCTTGATTTTTTTGGTGTATGTAGTGTATACGTGCATCATGAAATGTTTTTATTATTTCTTCACTGCTATCTGTTGATCCGTCATTAACAAGAATTACCTCAAAATCTGTAAAGCTTTGTTTTAAAACACTTTCTATGGTTTTAGAGAGGTGTTTTTCTTTGTTATATACAGGTATGAGGACTGAAAATCTAGGCATTTTTCTTTAATTTACAGTAAAAACAAAGTTTATATAGATCGAAAAAAAATAAAGAAGGATTTTTTGATTTTAAATTTTTAATAAATGTTTTTTCAAAGCCACTACATATAAACATAAATAATGTTGTTGCCCCCGTTGTTTTTAATTGCTTGTATTTAATTTGTAGGGCACGAGAAGAGAGATCTATTTTATTATCTTTTTCAAGGGTATATGTTGTTTGGATTGCACGCATTGACTTTTCTATAAATATAGCAGTGCTCTCAAGCCCTAAATGGATTGTTGGATTTTCTATATGCTGTACTTTGGCCTTTAATTCTCTTATTTTGTAGGAGAAATATATATCAAGGCCATAGTGGTTTGTTTCAAAGTTATTGGCTTTTAAAAATACTTCTTTAGTAATTAGTAAATTAGCAGATATTATATTGTAAGGTTTTTTATTTCTTGCCTCAGCACTTTTTGATTCTCTTGTTTTGCCATACACCCATCTAAGTAATTGCGTATGAGTTGGTCTTTGAGCTTCGTACACAATTCCTCCACTTATAACATCATATTTGTTGTTCAACTCTTTTACATAAGTCTCAATGAAGTTTTGGTTTAGGGGAATTACATCTGCATCTAAAAAAAGCAACCAATTAAATTTTGCTTTATGCGCTAGAATATTTCTAGTGGCTGTTCTACCAATATTTTCTTTATTCTTTAAAAAACTACAATGTTCAAGTGTATTAATTTTTTTATTTTCAATGCTACTTTGTGTGTCACTAGATGCATCGTCCAACACTATTATTTCAAAAGAAATTTTACTTCTTATAGCTTGCTGTTGTAATATTTTTACTAACAACAAGGTATTGAAATTGTATGTAGGTATTAAAATTGAAAGCATAGGGCTAAGGTACAAAACTGTTTAAATGTAATGTATTTATAGTTTATAAGATTTTTATACTTTTTTATGTTTGGGTACTTCTTGTTTTTTATGGTTAAGTATGTATTATTTAACGCCTAAGGGTTCATAGAATTGTAATTTTTCTTGATTTTGAGTATTAAATTATTTGTTATATGTTTGCTTCCCCTAAATTTTGTGAGAATTTTATTCTCACTTCAAATGAAATGCCTCATGAAAAAAAGCATACTATTAGCAAGTTTGTTGCTATCTATAACCGTGTTTTCTGTGCTTGGATTTTCTTCTAAAGAAACCACAACAGACCTTTCTCATTACAAAATTGAGAAAAATGCCTACCAATACCATGTACCTACAAAAAAAGAAACCATCCAAATTTCTCTATTGCCTCCCAAACCTGTTTTCAATATTTTTCTAGGAAAAACATTTATAGGTTTTAAAGAAGCTTTAGGTTTTAATGAATCTACAGGTAATTACGCTAGTGTGAATACCTATGGGTATCTTGGTAAATATCAATTTGCTGCAACTACTCTTTCTCTGGTGGGTGTTTATAATACAAACACCTTTATAGATAGTGCTGCCTTGCAAGAAAAAGCATTTGTTGCCTATACCTCCAGAAATAAATGGATTTTACGCAGAGATATCAAACGTTTTGTAGGAACTACAATAAATAATGTACTTGTTACAGAGTCTGGTATTTTAGCTGCCGCTCATTTAGCGGGCGCAGGGAATGTCAAAAAATATCTTAGAAGTGATGGACACTTTTTCTTTAAAGATGCCTTTGGCACCACTATACAAACCTATTTGAAGAAGTTTTCTGGGTATGATACCTCATGTATTGCCCCTAATAGAAAAGCCAAAGCGGTATAGCCTCTGTTTATTCACCCTTGTATTATAAACATAGTAGGTCTTTTGTGAAGATCTACTTTGATGCGTTTCCAGTGTTGTGCAGGTGCAGTTCTTATGTATTCTGTAGCTAGGGTAATATCGCAGGCAACACAGATTTCTGTGTTTTTTTGTAAAGTAGTTGTCAAGCTTTGTAGCATTTGATTATTTCTGTAAGGCGTTTCTATAAACAATTGACTTTGGTTTTCTTGGATAGACCTTTTTTCTAGTTGTTTAATTTTCGCTTTACGCTCTACTTTATCTATAGGTAGGTACCCGTTAAAAGCAAAATTTTGGCCATTAAATCCACTTGCCATCATTGCCAGTAGTATAGAGGAGGGGCCAACCAGGGGTACTACTTTAATTCCGTTTTTGTGTGCCTCTGCTACCACTGCTGCTCCAGGATCTGCAATGCCAGGACATCCAACATCAGAGATTACCCCAACATCTTGCCCTTTAAGACAAGGCTCCAGCATTTGGGGTATGTCCTGGGGCTTTGTAAATTTATTTATTTCTTCTATGTGTAGACTGCTTTGCTGTTTTTTACTAACCACTGCTTTTATGAATCTACGGGCACTTTTTTCATGCTCAACAATATAATGTTCTATGTTTTCTACTGCTTTTTTAACCAAAAGAGGAAGCACATCTAATGGCGAGTTTTCTCCAAGGGTGCACGGTATAAGGTATAGGTTTCCTTTCTTGCTTTCCATTTTTTTTTTGGGGTCTTACTTGCCTGTTTGCGTTTGATTACTGAATTATCAACTTTTTTACAGCAACAGCGCCATTTTTTGTGGTGATGGTGATAAAATACATTCCTTTGGCAAAACTTGAAGTGTTTAATTGTTTTTGCTTTGATTGTAGCGTTTCAGTATATACAATACTCCCTTTTACATCCGAAATTTTAAGATGTTCCATTACCTGTGTTTGTAGTTTGATATTCACTATGTCTGTGGCTGGGTTTGGATATACTAAAACATTATTGTTTTGATTTTCTAGTATATTTAATCCTGCCCCCACAATTTTTGAGATACTTCCTCCTAAATTTACAATGTACAGCTCCCTGTTTATATCCTCACCAAAGCCAACCCAAGTGCCTGGAAACTGTCCTTGGTTTATATAATTAAGATTTACCGTGTTTAGTGTAGAAATCATACCGTCAATATCAGCAAAAATGTATTGATCATAAAGATCAGACCACCCTTCACCTCTATACACATATCCTCCAATTACAGAGCCTCCTCCATTCCAACTGTAATCCAAAACAGGAAAGGTTAATTCACTCTCATCTGGGCATCCTGAGTTGTTATAAGGAGCATTCCCTTCATAACATCTCCATCCGTAATTTAAACCTGCCTGGTTTAAACTTGCTCTGTTTACCTCTTCTCTAGCATTTTGCCCAACATCTCCAATCCAGATACTATTTGTCTCGGGGTCCATGGTAAATCTAAAGGGGTTTCTAAGGCCAGTGGCCCAAATTTCATCTCTTGTATTTGGATCACCTACAAAAGGGTTGTCTGGGGGGATCCCATAATTGTTGCCACCACTTTGGGAGTCTATGTCTATTCTTAGCAATTTACCAATAAGTAGGGTAGGGTTTTGAGCGTTGTTATTTGTATCACCACCTCCGCCACCATCACCAAGGCCAATGTAGAGGTAGCCATCTTGAGGTCCAAAGGCAATGGTCCCTCCATTGTGGTTTGAGAAAGGTTGGGAAACCGTTAGCAACATTACTTCTGAGTTTGGATTTGCAATGTCTGGGTTTGAAGTGCTTACAGAAAACTCAGAAATTTGTGTATCTCCACCACTATTAGAGTAGTGAACAAAAAACCTACCGTTGGCTTGATACTCTGGATGAAACGCCAGGCCTAGCAAACCTCTTTCACCCCCGGCATTTACTATAGACTGTATGTCAAGAAAAGGGGTGGAGTTTACCACTGCGTTTGCATCTACTATTTTAATAACCCCGCCTTGTTCTACTACAAAAAGTCTTTCATCTCCGGCATTTTTGAGTGCAAGAGGGCTAGAAAAACCATCAGCAAAATCTTCTAATTCTATAGTTTGTGAGAATGTGTTTAAACAAAATAATGCGCAAATAAGAAGGAGTGTATTTTTCATAAATCTGTGTTTTTTTTCAAAGTAATAAAAATTAATGATTAACTAAAACTCCCGCTACTCACAATTTTCTCACAGGCTTTGTAAAGCAAATCATATATATGTGTAAAACCATGTTCACCACCATAATAAGGGTCTGGAACCTCTTTTTCTTGTCCGGGATGGGTGCTATCTAGTATCAGAGATACTTTTTCTATCTCTTGGGGTGTCTTAGCTAATTTTATAACGTCTCTAAAGTTTGACTTGTCCATTACAAAAATGAAATCATAGATCTCAAAATCATAGGCAGAAAACTGTTTTGCTTTTTGGCGGGATATATCGATGTTATTTTTATGGGCAACCTCAATACTTCTTGGGTCAGGTTTATTGCCCACATGCCAGGCGCTTGTCCCGGCAGATTGTACCTCAAATCTCTCTGTATCTAGCAGGTCTTCTAAAATACCATGCGCTAAGGGAGAGCGGCATATGTTGCCCAAACATACCATAAGGATCTTAGTTTTCAATGGCTATTGTTTTTAATGCTCTTTAAAATTATGAAATAAAAAATCCCGCCATTGGCAGGATTTAATGATTTATAATGTGAGTTTCTTTTGCAAGTCTTCCACATATTTTCTAAACTGTTTGTCTGTACTAGACAGATTGTCAACGGTTTTGCATGCATGAAGTACCGTTGCGTGATCTCGTTGTCCTATCTGAGAACCAATAGAGGCAAGAGAGGCTTTGGTGAATTTTTTCGCAAAAAACATAGCCAATTGTCTTGCTTGTACAATATGTCTTTTTCTTGTTTTTGATTGTAGTGTTTCTACATCCATCTGGAAATAATCGCTTACTACTTTTTGTATGTAGTCTATGGACACTTCTCTTTTGGTATGTTTCACGTAATTGTCTACAATCTTTTTTGCAAGATCAATGGTGATTTCTTTTTTATTAAAAGAGGAGTGCGCAATTAAAGATATAATGGCACCTTCTAATTCTCTTATATTGGTTTTAATATTGTTTGCTAGAAACTCAATTATGTTTTCTGGCATTTCTACGCCATCTCTATACAACTTGTTTTTAATAATTGCGATTCTTGTCTCACAATCTGGATGGTTAAGCTCCGCAGATAATCCCCACTTAAATCTTGAGAGCAGACGCTGCTCTATATCTATCATATCAACAGGTGCCTTGTCACTGGTAAGAATAACTTGTTTACCGTTTTGATGCAAATGATTAAATATGTGGAAAAATACATCTTGGGTTCCTGCTTTGCCTGAGAGTAACTGGATATCATCAACAATTAAGACATCTATCACTTGATAGAAATGGATAAAGTCGTTGCGGTTATTTTTCTTTACAGACTCACTGTATTGTTGCACAAATTTCTCTGCAGAAATGTACAAAACCGTTTTTTCTGGGTATTTGTCTTTTATGTCTACTCCAATGGCATGTGCTAGGTGAGTTTTTCCAAGACCAACGCTTCCAAATACAAGTAAGGGATTAAATGATGTGCCTCCTGGCTTGTTTGCAACAGCAATACCTGCTGATCTGGCTAGTCGGTTTGATTCTCCTTCTAGAAAATTCTCAAAATTATAATTTGGATTTAATTGAGATTCAATTTTTACATTTCTTATACCAGGGATTACAAATGGGTTTTTTAGCTCAGGGCTTTTGTTCTTTAGCGGAACATCTACATTTTGAGATCCTTGATTATTGCTTCTATTTGAGCTCGGAATTCTTTCTGTAAAAGGCTGCTTGTTGCCATAGGTGTTTTCCATCCTTATGACATATACCAACTTTGCCGTTGGGCCCAACTCCTTAGTTAATGCTACTTTTAATAATTTTACGTAGTGCTCCTCTAACCACTCATAAAAAAATTTACTCGGTACTTGAATACTTAGTGCATTGTCAGTAAGCTTTACTGCTTTTATTGGTTCGAACCAGGTTTTGTAGGCTTGCTGGGTAATATTATCTTCGATAAACGAAAGACAATTATTCCAAACAATTGCAGAAGTATTATTCATAGTTTTGTTAGAGGGTATTTTGTTGGTTACTCTTTTTTTTAGCTGTCTCAAAAAAATATTGACACATAATATTGTAAAAATTGTGTTCGAACTTTCCTACACAACAAATATGTGAACAAATTTGTAAAAAAAAAAACGTTTTGGTGTTGAATTTTCGGTTTTTTTATTGCATGTTTAAGTTCTTTGTCCAAACCATTATAAATTAACAATTTTTATTCAATTTTTTTGAAAACTACAACAACAACTTTACGAGTTAGATATGGGGAAACAGACAAAATGGGAATTGTCTACTACGGAAATTACGCAACCTATTTAGAACAAGGAAGAACAGAGTGGCTAAGAGATATGGGCTTTTCTTATAAATGGATGGAGGATAATGGTATACATTTGCCAGTTGTTGAATTAAATATCAAATACAAAGCTCCTGCTCGGTATGATGATGTTTTAACTATCACTACTAGTTTAAAGAAAATTCCTACATATCGTATTGATTTTATTTATGAAATACACAATCAAGAGGGTCAACTTTTATTAACCGGTGAAACCTCTCTAGTTTTTGTAAATAGCATCACAAATAAATTACAAAAGGCGCCAGATTATTTGGTAAACAAGTTACTGTAGTGTGCATTAATTAAAAGAAAATATCTAAAGTTTTTTTATATCTATTTTATAGATGGTTTCAAATAAAGTAAAAATTTTGTCAGCCTCTTTTTTTCTCACAGAAATTGTGAGTTTGCAATTATGTTCTAAATTTTGATTGAGAATTTTTATTTTTTGCTCTTTAATATTTCTCATCACTAAGCTCATTTGCGGATATTCAAAAAGCAGTAAAAAGCACACATCAATTGTTTTTTTTTGAATAATTGCCGTCTCTAAAGTTAATTTGGCAGATGTTTTGTAAGCTTGGATTAATCCGCCAACCCCTAGTTTGGTGCCTCCAAAATAGCGTACACTCACCACAAGGGTATTTGTTAATTTAAAAGCTTGTAGTTGACCATATATTGGCATTCCTGCACTATTGTTAGGTTCTCCATCATCATTGGCTCTGTATTTCTGGTACCTTTCTCCTAATTGCCATGCATAACAAAAATGTCCTGCGGTATGATGCTGCTTTTTTAACTGGGCTATGCAGTTTTTGATCTCCTGCTGTGTGGTAACAGCAAATCCATAGCCATAGAATTTACTCCCGCGATCTTTGTGCAGTGTCTGCTGGGTGGCTGTTGCTATGGTGTAATAGGTATCTTTAGTTTTTTCCATTTATACAATAGCAAGGCTTACTAGGGCTATGCTAATAACGGCTAAGATAATACCTATCCAGTTTTTTAAAGAAAGTTGCTCTTTAAAAAAAACAATACCCAATAAAGTTGAAATTATGACAATAGCCACATTGTTAATGGTAAAGATACCTGAGCTATCAAGTAAATTACTTCGAAGTGCTTTCACTAAAAAATAAATAGAAAAGTAGTTAGGGATTCCAAGAACAACACCAGCTATTATATTTTTATACTCCAGAGAAAGCACACCTTTTATTTTTTGTACCACAAGTACCATAATACCGATAACTCCTGCGGTCATAAATATGGTTGAGGAGAAAAGAGGTATTAGGCTTTTGTCTTTAATAAAGTCGTTTTGTAGAAAGTTTAAACTAGTGTCTATGAGCCCACTTCCAAAAAAAACCAGCACTGGAAACATTAAATTTCTATTTTGCAAGATCACACCACTACGATTTTTTACGGAGACAAGATACACAGCTGCTAGGGCCAGAATAATACCGATAGCCTTGAAGGGTCCCAAGGGTTCTTGGTAGTACCACAGCCCAAATCCAATAGGTATAACAAGTGCCATTTTTGTGGCAACAGAAACCACAGATAGACCACTACGTTGGGTGGTTGTGGCCATGAGGTTAAACACAATAATGAATAATGCTCCCAGGGCTACGGTGTAATAAAACCAATCGTATTTGGGTATTGCAGATATCTCAATGCTATTTTGATACCCAACTATACCGCAGCTGCAGGCAACAAAATAATTTACTACAATAGCCTGTAGGGTGTTAATAGAATAGCGAGCAAAAAGCCTAAATAATACAAAAATGAACGTTGAGGCAATAATGCTTAATAATAGAGGTATCATTGGGTGTTGTTTTTATATATAAACAGATTTGTGTCTTTAATATTTATTTTGCTGTGAAGCCTTGTGTTTAAAACAGGTGCTTTAATGCCTTTTTCTAGACTTATTTTTCCAACATATACAAATGCTTGATCCCAAAGGTCTTCATCTATAAATGTTTGCAAGGTTTTTGTGCCTCCTTCAATAATAACACTTTGCAGGTTGTGCTTTTGTGCAATGGCACATATGCTTTGGGCCAAGTTTTTTTCAAAACTACTATACTCATATATAGTAGAAGTATTTTCTATGTTTTTTTGCCGCACTTTTGTAATTATAATGGTTGGCGCTTTATCATTAAATATGGCAGCTGTTTTTGGAATTTTTAAATCTTTGTCTATTACAAGTCGGGTTGGAGAGTTTCCAAACCAATCTCTGGATGTAAGGCTTGGGTTGTCTAAAAGGGCTGTGTTTGTACCAATGACAATACCCTGTTCTTGTGTTCTTTGTTGATGTACCTTCTGTCTAGCAAAGGTGTTAGATATCCAGATAGGTTGCTGTTTGTCTTTGGTGGCAGGTGCAATGAAACCCTGTGTTGTTTGCGCCCATTTTAAATAAATATAGGGTCTTTTTTTCTCCTGAAATCTAAAAAAACGTGTATTGAGCTCTTTGCACTGATCCTCGAGCACCCCTTGGGTAACGGTGCAGCCTGCGTTTTGAAGTTTTACAATGCCTTTGCCTGCAACTTTTGGGTTGGGGTCCACACACCCAACGATTACATTTTTAATACCACTGGCAATAATTAAATCTGCACAAGGGGGTGTTTTACCTGTATGGCTACAAGGCTCCAAACTTACATATAAGCTAGCCTTTTTTAATAGTTGTTGATGTGAGGATATACCGCTGGTAAGTAATATTTTTGCAGTAACAGCATTTGTTTTTGAATTTGTAATGGCATGTACCTCTGCGTGGGCCATGCCAGGTTTGTGATGCCATCCTTCTCCAATAATAAGATTGTTGTACACTAAAACGCAACCAACCAATGGATTAGGGTAGGTAGTTCCTAAGCCATTTTTGGCTAGTTCAATACAGCGTCTCATGTATTTTTGATGTATCTTCACGCTGTAAAAATACAATGATTTTTATTGATGAGTAAACCCATTATTAGACCTATTGAAAAAAAGGATAATCCTCACCTTGCTAAGATAATTAGAAAGGTCCTTGTAGATTTAGGTGTACCAAAAATTGGAACTGCCTACGCAGACAAAGCCTTAGATTGTATGTTTGAAACCTACCAAAGAGAGCGCAGCGACTATTTTGTGGTTCAGGAAAATGGAACTATTATTGGGGGCGCAGGAATAGCACCTCTAGAAAACTATGATGGTACTATTTGTGAGCTTCAAAAAATGTACTTTTTGGAGAGGGCAAGAGGTAAAGGTATTGGGAAACTTATGATGGGTAGATGTTTGGAAGCTGCAACTTCTTTCTCTTTTGAGAGCTGTTACCTAGAAACCATGACTTACATGACTGCCGCTCAAAATTTATACAAGAAATCAGGCTTCCAATATTTGGACGGCCCATTAGGAGATACAGGACATTTTTCCTGTCCAGTACAAATGCTTAAAAAACTATAAATTTCTTGAAACTATCGCAGCTTAAAATACATTTTGTCACACAACTCCAGGGAGCCTACCATAATGTAGAAATCAATTCTTTCTTTTATATACTTTGTGATTTTTTCTTGCAGTTGTCTCGCTTTGAGGTTTCTATGGGTAAAGACACTTTGGTGTCTGACTCTAACATAGCAAGATTTGAGGCCGCGCTACTCAGATTACAAGTTCAAGAGCCTATTCAATACATACTTGGGTCTGTAGCATTTTATGGACTAACTTTTAAGGTAAATAAGCACAGCCTTATTCCAAGGCCAGAAACAGAAGAATTGGTAGATTGGATGGTGTCAGATTTTCAAAATCAGGATACTATGTTGGATATTTTGGATATGGGTACGGGTAGCGGTTGTATTGCTATTGCTTTGGCAAAAAACCTTCCAAAGACTAGTTTGTCTGCCATAGATATTTCAGAAAATGCACTAGTGGTAGCCCAAGAAAATGCACTCAAAAATCAAGTGTTGGTTTCATTTTGCCAAAAAGATATAGTAAACACAACATCCTTGGAAAAAAAGTATGATGTGATAGTATCTAACCCGCCATATGTACGCCAATTAGAAAAAAAAGCGATGAGTGCCAATGTGCTAAAGTATGAGCCCAGTGTAGCATTATTTGTACCCAATGAAGACCCTCTATTGTTTTATAGAAAAATTGCCCAGCTAGCCCAAGATTCACTGCACTCAAAAGGATGGCTTTATTTTGAAATTAATGAATATTTATCTTTGGAGATGGAAACTTTATTGCATGAAATAGGGTATATTAATATTGAAATTAGAAACGACTTTAGAGCGGTGCCCAGAATGATAAAATGTCAAAAATTATGAAAAGTATTTGTGTGTTTTGTGGGAGTAGTGATGGCACTGATCCCTTAATTAAAAAAGCGGCTATTGCCCTATCAGATGCGCTTTTGGAGCGTGATAACCATTTAGTGTATGGAGGTGCCAAAATTGGTATTATGGGCACAATCGCTCAAAGAGTTATCGATGGTGGTGGCCGTGTTATTGGTATAATTCCAGAGTTTTTAAAAAAGAAAGAAGTGGTGCATCCCAAACTTTACAAATTGATTACCACTAAAAATATGAATGACCGGAAACTTAAAATGTTAACTCTAAGTGATGGTTTTGTAACCTTGCCTGGTGGTTTTGGAACTTTAGAAGAACTTTTTGAAATTGCAACAGCATTACAATTAGGACAACATAAAAAACCAATTGGCCTTCTAAATATTAATGGTTTTTATGATGAGCTTTTGGCCTCTTTGCAAAAAATGGTGTCTATGGGTTTTGTAAAACAACACAATCTAGATTTGGTTTTAGTAGATACAACAGTGGCGGGTTTACTCACCAAAATGGATGCTTTCAAGGCTCCTGATAAGGCTGTTTGGTAAGCCTATTTAGCAATGGGACAAACTATTGGCTACACAAAAAAAAGCTGATGAAAAGAAGGTTTTTTTTATGTAATTTCTAGTACTTTTAAGGGATCAATTTTATCTTTGTTACATGAACGCTCAACACCAAATTATTGCATTACGAGATCTCCTCCGAAAGCATAATCATAGTTATTATGTCCTAGATAACCCCACTATTAGCGATTATGATTTTGACATGAAACTCAAAGAGTTGCAAACTCTTGAAGCAAAACACCCAGAGTTTGACGACCCAACCTCACCCAGTAAGAGAGTGGGAGGAGCAGTAACTAAGAATTTTGAAACCACAAAACACAATTTTAGAATGTACTCTCTAGATAATAGTTACTCTAAAGAGGATTTACAGAATTGGGAAACACGAATTAAAAAACAAGTAGATGGCCCAGTGAGTTATACTTGTGAGTTAAAATATGACGGCGCCTCTATAAGTCTTACCTACCAGGGTGGAAATCTGCTAAGGGCAGTCACCAGAGGTGATGGCTACCAAGGAGATAATGTAACAAACAATATTAAAACCATAAAATCTGTTCCACTACAACTAAAGGGTGATTTTCCTGATCATTTTGAGATAAGAGGTGAAATAGTTCTGCCTTTTGATGGCTTTAATAAAATGAATCAGGCAAGAGTTGCTGAAGGAGAAGAGCCTTTCAGAAATCCAAGAAACACCGCATCTGGTAGTTTAAAGCTTCAAGATAGTGCCCTTGTTGCCAAAAGGCCTTTGGAGTGTTTGTTGTATAGTTTGGTGGGTGATCACCTACCTGTCACCACTCAAATGCAAGGGCTTGAAAAAGCAGCAGCGTGGGGGTTCAAGGTGCCTAAAATTGCTAAGTTAGTTACAAGTATCGATGCTGTTTTAGATTTTATAAATTATTGGGATATCCATCGTAGTGATTTACCTTATGAGACAGACGGTGTAGTTATTAAAGTAAATAATTTGCAGCAACAAGAAGAGCTTGGTTATACCGCAAAAGCACCACGTTGGGCCATGGCTTATAAATTTAAAGCACAGCAGGTATCAACAAAACTAGAGCAAATAACCTATCAAGTAGGGCGCACGGGTGCAATAACCCCAGTGGCAAACCTTACTGCTGTTACCCTTGCAGGTACAACTGTAAAAAGAGCTTCTCTTCATAATGCAGATCAAATAGCACTGCTAGATATAAGAGAGGGCGATACTGTTTATGTTGAAAAAGGAGGTGAGATTATTCCAAAAATTGTAGGTGTAAATCTAGCCCTAAGACCCCATGATTCTGTTGCAACGATCTATACAGACAAGTGCCCAGAGTGTGATACGGTGCTTTCCAGAACCCAGGGTGATGCAAAACATTATTGCCCTAATGAGATGGGTTGCCCACCACAAATTATTGGAAGAATACAACATTTTATTTCTCGTAAAGCAATGGATATTGAAGGCCTAGGTGGTGAAACTGTTGCCTTGCTTGTCCAAGCTGGCTTGATACAAGCCTATGCAGATTTGTATGAACTTACCATAGAAGATATACTGCCTTTAGAGCGCATGGCTCAAAAAAGCGCAGAGAATTTGGTAGCAGGTGTCGGCAAGTCAAAACAAATTCCTTTTCATCGCGTTCTTTTTGCCATAGGAATTCGTTATGTTGGTGAGACTGTTGCAAAAAAATTAGCCAAACATTTTAAATCTATAGACGCTTTAATGGGAGCGAGTTTTCAGCAACTTGTTGCGGTAGATGAAATAGGAGATCGGATTGCACAAAGTGTCATTGATTTTTTTGAAGTACAAACTACCACAGATTTGTTTTCTCCCCTAAACAACCCTGGAATAAGAAACCGTGAAATGATAGCTAGGTTACAAAGTCACAATCTACAACTAGCAGTATCTGCAAAGTCACTTGCTGGGCAAACAACTGTTTTAAATGGCAGCACTTTTGTAGTTTCTGGTGTTTTTACTAAAATGTCAAGAACAGAACTTAAAAAAAGCATCGAGGATAACGGAGGCAAAGTTTCCAGTAGTATCTCAAGTAAAACTACCTTTGTGATTGCTGGAGACAATATGGGGCCTAGTAAAAAAGCCAAAGCAGAGGCCTTAAGCGTCACAATTATTAGTGAAGATCAATATTTAGAAATGATATAAAAGCTTACACTAAATGCAGTAGAAAACTGTATTTTTAATTCCTATTTCAAGGTATATGTTTAAAGCAATAAAGCAACGATATTATCAAAAAGCAATTACTGCTGCCCTGGCACAAAGAGATGTTTCTGGGTTAAACACCAAGTTGCAAACCTTGGCAATTTTGTATGATGGAGATCTTGTAAACGAGCTTTCTCCTTACTATAAAATAGCAAGCTCTTTGAGGGTTTTAGAGACAAAGACACAGTTTTTTTCTTATGTAACACTAGAGAAAAAAACACCGTCTTTACTTCGAGATCAATTTTCTCAGAAAGATATTTCATTTAAAGGTTTCATTAAAGGTGCCTCTGCTTTAGATTTTGTAGCACAATCTCCAGATGTATTATTGTATATGTCTAGTAAAAAGCATCTACCTTTAGAGACCATTGTTGTTAAAAGCAATGCTAAATTCAAAGTAGGATTTAAAGGGGTAGATCCTCGTTATTTTGATTTAATTTTAGGGGTAGATCCAACAAACACACAAACAGTAATTACAGAGCTAACTAAATATTTTAAAATTTTAGGAAAAATACAAGCATGAAACAACTCATAGGTACAGGTGTAGCGTTAATTACGCCATTTACAAAGCAAGGTGCAGTAGATACTGCCAGTTTAACAAGTATTGTTAATTTTCAGATAGCAAACAAAATAGATTACCTAGTGGTTCTGGGCACAACTGCAGAGAGCGCTGTTCTTTCTAAAGATGAAAAACAATTGGTCATAGATACCATAGTTTCTGCAAATGCAGGTAGATTGCCACTTGTCTTAGGTATTGGAGGTAACAATACCCAGGCAGTTATGGATGAGTTTAAAGCCACAGACCTCTCTGTCTTTACCGCAATTCTCTCTGTCTCTCCAATGTATAATAAGCCAAGTCAAGAAGGTATTTACAGGCACTTTGCAGCCATAGCATCTGTAAGTGTTAAGCCTATTATACTCTACAATGTTCCTGGCAGAACGGCCAGTAACATGGAACCTCAAACTGTGGCTAGACTCGCCCGAGATTTTAATAATATTATCGCCATTAAAGAGGCCAAAGGCGACATGGTACAGGCCATGGAAATGATTAGACAAACACCAGAAGAATTTTTGGTAATAAGCGGTGATGATATGATTGCCTTGCCTATGACCCTGGCGGGGGGCGCAGGTGTAATATCTGTTATAGCAGAGGGGTTTCCAAAAGCTTTTTCTAGCATGATTAACCTTGCGTTGCAACGTAAGGTAGACCAGAGCTATGCAATTCATTATAAAATAGCACCCGCAATAGAATATATTTTTGAACAAGGAAATCCAGCTGGTATTAAGGCAGTATTTGCTGCACTTAATTTATGTGAACCAACTCTAAGGCTTCCCCTAGTTGAGGTTGATGCTGCTTTGAACAAAAAAATAAAAGCCTTCGTACAAGCTTTTTAATATCATTATATTTTTGAGGTGCTTTTTACATGCCATTTTATTAGTAAAATGAATGCCAACACAATATACATCAACGATAATAAGTTTTTGTAATCACGTATAATTCACTACTTTTGCCCGACGTTTTTAAAACTATGAAATACATAATTTTCTTTTTTATTTGTTGCACAGTGTTGTGCACCTCTTGCACCCCTTACCAGGTTGTGCTAAAGGAATCAGATAGTGTGGCCAAATATCAGATGGCAGACTCTTTGTATCAAGTAGCCATGGCTACAGGTAAAAAATCAAAATTCAGGAGTTCTTTAAAACTTATGGAACAAATTGTTCCCCTCTACAGAGGTAAGCCTCAGGCAGAAAAGCTTTCTTATATCTACGCAAATACTTTTTACAACTTAGAAGATTATTTTGTAGCGGGTTATCAGTTTGAGCGTTTTGAATCTACCTATCCAAAAAGTGATAGTGTTGAGGTGGCTGCTTATAAATCTGCAAAGAGCTATTATGAATTATCGCCACGGTTTTCTTTGGATCAAAAAGACACACAAACAGCCTTGGAGAAATTACAAGCGTTTGTAAATAAATACCCAAACTCTACCTATAGAATAGAAGCAAATAATCTAGTAACCGAGCTTCGAGAAAAGCTAGAGCGCAAGGATATTGAAACGGCTCACCAGTATTATAGTATTGGAGAACAAATAGGTAGTTACAAACCAGCTGTAGATGCGTATGAGAATTTTATTACAGACCATCCAGGATCTGTATTTAGAGAGCTTGCTTTTTTTGGTAGAGTAGCGGCTTCTTACAATAGAGCTATAAACAGCATTCCTGCCGTTCAAAAAGAAAGGCTTCTAATTTCAAAAGAATACTACAACAAGTATGCAAAATATTACAAGGCTGGAGACAAAAAAGAAGATGCAGATGCACTCATTGCAGCTATAGATAAAGAACTAGAAAAGTATCAAAAACCCACAGAAAACTAAGATTATGGCAGACATTAAAAACAGCGAAGCACCTTTAAGCACAACTACTATTGATAAAAACAAAGTAGATGAGCCTACCAACAACATTTATGAGGCAATCTCTATTATTTCTAAAAGAGCAAATCAAATTAATGGCGACATTAAAAAAGAACTATTAGAAAAATTAGATGAATTTGCTACCTACAATGATAGTCTTGAAGAGATTTTTGAAAACAAAGAACAAATTGAAGTTTCAAAATTCTATGAAAAACTTCCAAAGCCCCACTCATTGGCAGTACAAGAATGGTTAGAAGATAAAATCTACCACCGCAATACTGCAGATGAGG
>Ga0206125_10001875_pt1 | contig 23360 bp, 20 predicted proteins | sample Helgoland_Spring_4_FD_148598 | JGI IMG/M metagenome (GOLD analysis project Ga0206125, IMG submission 148598) | Pelagic subsurface seawater microbial communities from Kabeltonne, Helgoland, North Sea - Helgoland_Spring_Bloom_20160331_1 | ecosystem: Environmental > Aquatic > Marine > Epipelagic ... | reverse complement strand
GCCGCTAACAACGCTAACAAAGTGGTTATTACCGCGACTCAGATGATGGAGTCGATGATTACCGCACCGACGCCAACCAGAGCGGAAGTCTTTGACGTTGCCAACGCCGTTCTCGACGGAACTGATGCTGTGATGCTCTCGGCGGAAACTGCCGCTGGTGACTATCCCGTAGAGACCGTACAGGCAATGGCTCGCGTTATCGAAGGTGCTGAACGCCATCCACTGGTTCAGCGTTCAAAGCATAGAATCGATCAGTCATTTGCACGTATTGATGAATCTCTGGCGCTGGCAGCCATGTATGTTGCCAACCACCTAGAGGGTGTTAAAGCGGTTATCTGTATGACTGAAACCGGTTTTGCGCCACTAATTATGTCGAGAATTACTTCGTCACTGCCTATTTACGCAATGGCTGAAAAGCATGGCACCTGTGAGATCACAGCACTTTATAAAGGTGTGATTCCGGTTCCCTTCCCGGCCTCAACAATGGATCCAAAGCAGGTAAATCACTCGGCTGTGGAAACATTACGCGAGCATAAGGTTGTCGAAGATGGCGATCTGGTACTGATTACTAAAGGCGATTTCGTCAATGTACAGGGCGGCACAAATACCCTGAAAGTTGTTCGTGTTGGTGATGCTATTCAGTAATCGCAGTACTCAACAGATATAAAAAAACCGGCTAACGCCGGTTTTTTTATATTCTGAATAAATCAGCTCAGCTTACTTTGCCCAATAGATTGAAAGCGGTGCCTGCTGTTGCTGAAGTATTGAGCGGATTGGTAATTCCATCACATCATCACCAGCCTCAGCCTGGCTCAACACCTGCTGCTTACTGGCACCACTGATATGAATAACAATCTGCTGGCTGTTTAACAGTCTTGGTAGGGTCAGGCTCATACGCTGATGGGGTGCATCAAGTGGCGTCACGGCAATACAGTCACGACCGGAGTCCATATCCAGACCAGCAGCCAGTGCGTCGGAGCCGGGGAACAGTGATGCAGTGTGCCCATCATCGCCCATACCCAGAATAACCACAGTAAAAGTACCCAGCTCAGCCAGCGCCTGTGCGCATTCAGCTTCACCGTCTACGGCCTGATCGGCACTGTTTTTCAATGCCAGATAACTGGCCTGACTGGCTTCATTAATCAGCAGATTTTCGCGTACCAGCTTTTCGTTGCTAGCGGCGTGATCTGCATCTACCCAGCGTTCATCAGCCAGCAGCACAGTCACTTTTGACCAGTCCAAAGCCTGCTGCGACAGCAGATGGAAAAAACCCATTGGCGTACGGCCGCCAGAGACGACCAGAGAGGCGCTGCCCTGAGACTCGATGGACGCTGCCAGTAAACCAGAAACCTTTTTGCTCAGGGCAATATCAAGTGCCGAGGCATTTTCAAATTCAAGCATTTCACTCATAAATAATTCTCTCTTCAGCTCTTATTATCAGAGCCTTTAAATTAAGCCTCGTGCCAGCTGCGGCCATCTTTTTCGATAAGCATTTCTGACTTCGACGGTCCCCAGGTACCAGCACCGTAGGGCTTGGTGCTAACGTCTTTATCCTGCCAGGCTTCGAGTAATGTATCGCACCAGTTCCAGGAGGCTTCAACTTCATCACGGCTGACAAACAGCCACTGATCGCCTTTGATCACCTCGAGCAACAATGTCTCGTAGGCATCGGCAATTCGCGATTCGCCGGAGGAATCAAAAAAGTCCAGATTCAAGGTGCGCTTCTCAAGATTGGAGCGACCTTTCAGGCCCTGCTTTTTCGAGAACATCTCCAGCTCGATACCCTCATTGGGCTGTAGGCGAATAATCAAACGGTTGTTGGCCTGATCATCAGTATCCGGGAAAATAGCATGGGGATGTTCCTTGTAGGTAATCACCACTTCTGTTCCCTTGGCCTTCATACGCTTACCGGTACGCAGGTAGAACGGAACACCGGCCCAACGCCAGTTGTCGACATAAGTTTTTAGCGCAACGAAGGTCTCAGTGTCGCTGGTATTGCGCTCACTGCCCTCTTCTTCCATATAGCCAACCACTGGCTCACCGGAAATCCAACCTGCCGCATACTGTCCGCGTACAGACTGTTCGTTGACGTTTTCAGCAGTAATCGGATTCAGAGCGCGAAGAATTTTTACTTTCTCAGCGCGAATCTCATCGGCCTGCAGTGAATTTGGCGGCTCCATCGCCACCATGCACAGCAGTTGCAGCAGGTGGTTCTGAACCATATCGCGGAGCTGACCAACCTTATCGTAGTATGACCAGCGTCCCTCAATACCCACAGTTTCTGCGGCAGTAATCTGGATATGATCGATACAGGTGTTATCCCACTGAGAGTTGATCATGCGGTTGGCAAAACGCAGTGCCAACAGATTCTGTACAGTCTCTTTACCCAGATAGTGGTCGATGCGGTAGATATTGCGCTCGGGGAAGAATTCACCCACAGTGCCATTCACTTCTTTGGAGCTCTTCAGATCGTGACCAATTGGCTTTTCCAGAACAATACGCGAGCTGTCGAATACACAGCCTGCACTATCAAGATTTTCACAGATAGAGCCAAAGATACTTGGCGGCGTAGCCATATAGTAGATTTGCGTGCGCTCTTCATTCAGCCACTGTTTCAGGTTCTGGTATTCTTCCAGCTTTGAGAAATCAACTTTGACGTAGGTCAGCCGGCTGCTGAATCTAGCCCAGCACTCTTCATCCCAATCCGACTCTGGCACATACTTGTTAAGATTTTCATGGGTGTTGCCGACAAACTCTTCAGTAGTGACTTCCTGGCGAGCCAGACCGGCAATTCGCATCTCATCTTCAAGCAGACCGGCACGATCCAGCTGATAGAGCGCGGGAAGCAGTTTGCGCTCGGCAAGATCGCCGCGAGCACCAAAGATTACCAAATCGTTATTACTGTTCATCATAAACCTCGTCGATGGGCTAACCATCTACTGAATAAATTTTTTATTATTGTCCCAGGGCGCTGGCTTCACGTGCCAACTGCTCAATCTCATCCCAACGCTGCTCTTTTACCAGATTGGCAGGGCAGATCCACGAACCACCTACGCACATAACATTCGCCAGTGACAGGTAATCCATTACATTGCCCAGCCCGATACCACCGGTAGGACAGAATTTAACGTCTGCAAAGGGGCCGGATAGCGACTTGATTTTAGCAGCGCCACCAGAAGCTTCAGCGGGGAAAAACTTAAAGTCCTGATAGCCGTATTCCATACAGCGCATCATCTCACTTACAGTAGATACGCCAGGCAACAGACCAACGGATGATTTTTTTGCTGCTTCGAGAAGCTCGTCAGTAGCACCAGGGGAAACCATAAACTGGCAGCCGAGATCTTCAGAAAGCTGAACCTGTTCTGGAGTACACACAGTACCAGTGCCAACAATAGCCTCTGGAACCTGTTCGATAATCTGCTTGATACCACCGACAGCTGCAGGGGTGCGCAGGGTAATTTCGAGAACCTTTAGGCCACCGGCAACTAGAGCCTTGGCCAGTGGAACCGCATCTTCTTCTCGATCTAAAACAATTACCGGGATAACCGAGTTACCGGCTAGTAAATTTCGCACATTAATCTCCTTAAATTTCTTGTATTTTTTTTGCAGCACCCAGCAGCCCAAGATTGCTACGCGTAACTAGGTAAACTGGTATAGGTTGGAGGTACGCAGCAAAGCGACCCTTCTCTTCAAATTTATCGCGGAATCCGCTGTTGGCAAAAAACTCTTTAAAGCGCGGCACAACACCACCGGCGATATAGATCCCGCCTTTGGCGCCTAAGGTGAGCGCCAGATTTCCTGCAGCTGCACCCATGGATTCACAAAACGTGTTTAACGCTGTCAGTGCCTGTGGATTGCTGCCATCCAGTGCCGCGGCTACCACTTCGGGAGGGGTAGCCAACAGCTCTTCGGCATTTTCAATAGTACAGATTGCCTTATAGATATTAACAATGCCCTTGCCGGACAGAACGCGCTCCAGAGAGACCCGCTTGTAGGTCTCACGCAGGCAACCAAGTACATCTACCTGACGCTGACCGACTGGTGCAAAATCCGCATGACCACCTTCAGTATCCAGAACATGGTAACCATCGCTATGAGAAACCAGAGCAGCCATACCCAGACCAGTTCCGGCACCGAGAATGCCTACTGGTTTGTGAGTCTGGGGAGACTCACCACCAATCTGCAAACAGTCATCATCACCCAGTTCGGTAATGCCGTGGGCAACCGCTTCAAAATCATTGATGACCACCAGACGCTGACAGCCAAACCACTCCAGCAACTGCGTCTTGGTAAACTCCCAGTGACTGTTGGTAAAGGCGATATGCTCGGCATCTGCCGGGCAAGCCACCGCCAGACAGACGACATTTGGCGCACTGCTAAGACCAGTTACCGCAGCTATTTCATCTCTGAGCTTAACCACCAGATCACTGAACAGCGGGTACTCTTCCACCGAATGATGAAACTCAAACTCGCTCTCAAGCTGACCTTCTAAAAGAGCTGAGAAACGCGCATTGGTTCCACCAATATCGGCGACCAGATTCCAAACTGGTTGATCTGACACTATTACTCTCCACCAAACAGGTACGAAGCGCCCTGCTCTGCGTTGCTGATATTGTCGCGATTAACCGCAAAGAACTCACGACCACAGCCGCGCTGACCGGCATCCGGCTGAGGCGCTGCTTCACGGGCTTCAAGTTCTTGCATATCACCCATAAACAACAGATCACCAGTAACCGCATCGATACGAATAATATCGCCATCAACTATCTTGGCTAAAATACCGCCCTTAGCGGCTTCTGGAACCAGATGAATAGCGGCGGGAACCTTGCCCGATGCGCCAGACATACGGCCATCAGTGACCAGGGCAACTTTGTAGCCCTTGTCCTGAAGAATACCCAGCATAGGCGTTAACTTGTGCAGCTCAGGCATACCCAGAGCCTTTGGACCCTGATAGCGAACCACGACAACACAGTCGCGGTTGAGCTCACCAGATTGGAATAATCCAGCCAGCTGATCCTGATCATCAATCACTACTGCAGGTGCTTCAACAACACGGTGCTCGGGAGCAACTGCAGAAACTTTAATCACACCGCGACCGAGGTTACCGGCCAGTAGACGCAGACCGCCCTCTGGTGAAAACGGCTTGTCCAGAGTGGTGAGAACTTCAAGATCCAGAGGCACTTCCGGAGACTCGCGCCAAACCACCTTGTCGCCTTCAAGGAATGACTCTTGGGTAAAGTCCGCAAAGGTATCGCCCCAAGCAGTTTTTGCATCGCCGTGCATAAAGCCGCCCTTGAGCAGCTGACGGAACATGGCACTGGTGCCACCGGCAGCGTGGAAATGGTTTACATCCGCCTGACCATTCGGATAGACCTTGGCCAGCAGAGGCACTACTGAAGAGAGCTCGGAAATATCATCCCAGTTCATCAGAATACCAGCAGCTCGTGCAATGGCTACCAGGTGCATGCTGTGGTTAGTCGATCCACCAGAGGCCAGCAGGGCCACTGTGCCATTAACCATAGCGCGGGCATCGACAATTTCACCCACAGGGCGATAGTCATTGCCCAGCGCGGTAATACGTGCCAACTGGTGAGATGCCTCAGTGGTCAGCTTGTCGCGCAGTGGGTTTTCAGGATTGACAAACGAGCTGCCGGGCAACTGCAGACCCAGAGCTTCAAGAACCACCTGATTGCTGTTCGCAGTACCGTAGAAGGTACAGGTGCCAGCACTGTGATAGGAATCAGACTCTGCCTGCAGCAGTTCATCACGGCCAATTTTGCCTTCGGCAAACAGCTGGCGAATACGCTGCTTTTCTTTATTGGGTAATCCCGACTCCATAGGGCCGGCGGGAATAAACAGAGCGGGCAGATAGCCGAAGCTTAGAACACCCATCAACAGACCGGGAACGATCTTGTCACAGATACCCAGTGCCAAAACACCGTCAAACATCTGGTGAGAAAGAGACATCGCCGTACACTGAGCGATCAGGTCACGACTGAGAAGACTCAGCTCCATGCCATCTTGACCCTGAGTAACACCGTCACACATAGCAGGTACACCACCGGCAACCTGTGCCGTTGAGCCAATTTCACGCATCGCCTGTTTAATCTTGTCAGGGTAGACCGCGTAGGGCTGGTGGGCAGAGAGCATATCGTTATAGGCAGTAACGATGGCGATATTGCTCGCCTCCATCAACCGCAGACTTTCTTTATCCTCTTTGCCGCAAGCCGCGAATCCGTGGGCAAGGTTGCCACAGCTAAGCTTTCCGCGCTCTGGACGATTGCCGTAATCTTCTTTTAACTGACGCAGGTAATCAGCTCGCAGGCTGCTGCTCCGCTCGATAATACGCTGAGTAACTTCAGCGACTGTAGTGTTTAACTGGCCCATAATGGCTCCGCTTTTTTGAAGTTGAAATTGTAACAAAATTACGAAATTTAGCTATAAATAATGTATTATTCCTATGAATAATGTAATTTTATTACAATAATAGTTTGCTAGAGTAACTCTTCTCAAAATACGCTATTGTTGGGAAAAATTTAATGCTGTAGGCGACAGAATTACAGCCAGTTTACGCGCTCTCAACAGCGAATCAAATTGATCTACTGACCCACAGGAACAACCGCAAAATGACATACAGACCCACGGCAACCGCAGCATGGAAGACGCTGCAAACACAAGCCGAGCTGGCGAGCAGCGAACGAATTACCGATTTCTTCAGCCAAAATCCCAAGCGCAGCAGCGATATGTCAGTGCAATGCGGTGAGCTGCATCTCGACTTCTCAAAGAATCTGGTCAGCGATCAAACCTGGCAAGCCCTGCTGGAACTGGTTGAGCAATCACCACTTCAAGAGCATCGAGCCGCTATGTTCTCGGGTGAAAATATCAATACCACGGAAGATCGTGCAGTACTCCACGCCGCTCTGCGCGCAGAGATTGGCGATCAGACCGTTGCTGCCGCAGCGGCAGAATCCGACCAGCGTGTCAGCCTGGTCAAGCAGCAATTAAATCAAGTTGCACTGGTCAGCGAAAAAATTCGCAGCGGCAGCTGGGTTGGCAGCACCGGCAAAGCGATTACGGATGTGATCAATATAGGTATTGGCGGCTCCGATCTGGGCCCGAAACTAGCCTGCAGTGCCCTGCAGGAATTCGCCCACCCAACTATTAATCTGCACTTTATCTCCAATGTGGATGGTGCAGAAATACTGAGTACACTTAAAAAGCTTAACCCCGAGACAACCCTGGTTGCTCTGGCCAGCAAGACCTTCACTACTCAGGAAACGCTGCTAAATGCCAAAACCACACGCAACTGGTTTGAACAGGAACTCGGCCTTAAGGATGCCCAGACCAGCAGCCACTTTGTCGGTCTGACCGCAAGCCGCGAAAACGCATTGGCCTACGGTATTCCAAATGAACAGATTCTCGAATTTGCCGAATGGGTCGGCGGCCGCTACTCACTGTGGTCAAGTATTGGACTCTCTATCGCTATATCCATTGGCTTCGACAAATTCGAAGAGATGCTGGCCGGTGCTCGCGAGATGGATCTGCACTTCCAGACCGCACCAGCAGATAAAAATATGCCGGTTATCCTCGCGCTGCTGGGTATCTGGTACAACAACTTTCTCGGCGCACAGTCCAACGCAGTAATTCCCTACTGCGAGCGACTGCTTCTTTTACCCTCTTATTTGCAACAGCTGGATATGGAGAGTAATGGCAAGTCGACAACATTGGATGGCCAGCAGGTCAACTATGATACTGGCGCCATTCTCTGGGGCCAGACTGGCACCAATGGCCAGCATGCGTTTTTCCAATTGCTGCATCAGGGTACGCGCCTGGCACCCGTTGATTTTATCGCCCTGGCGAAAGATGGTATGAGCAATGAAGAGCACCACCGTGTTCTGCTCGGCAATATGCTTGCCCAGGCCTCGGCACTTATGTGCGGTCAGGAAGCACCCGCCGGCGAACAGCACCGCTACTACCCGGGCAATAAGCCATCCAACACACTGCTGCTCAGAGAACTCTCAGCGAAAAACTTTGGCGCACTGGTGGCACTCTATGAACACAAGGTATTTGTTCAGGGCAGCATCTGGGATATCAACTCGTTTGATCAGTGGGGTGTTGAGTTGGGTAAGAAGATGGCCAACCAGTTACTCGCGGATAATGATGGACAGACGGCAGATCTCGATCCTTCCACCAAGGCTCTGTCGGCCTATATCGAATCCTGCCAGTAGCCTTTAGCCTAAGAAGGCAGCCTGCTGCGTGACACTACTGGCCTGCGACAAGCAGGTCAGTAGTAACAGTAGAGCTTAATTTAAACGCGCAGCTCTTTGGGCAGTGAAAATCTAACATTCTCCACCACACCGTCCAGCTCCTGCGGTGCATTGGCACCTAGGTCAACCAGCTTCCTGATCACGTCAAGCACTAGAATATCCGGTGCTGATGCACCGGCAGTAATGCCAATGGAGGCGGTTTTCTCCAACCACTCCGACTGAATATCCTGGGGACCATCAATTAGATAAGCGCGACAACCACAGTGCTCAGCAAGCTCGCGAAGTCGATTTGAATTGGAGCTGGCAACCGAACCAACCACCAGCACCAGATCAGTTTCTACGGCCAACTGTTTAACCGCATCCTGACGGTTCTGGGTGGCGTAGCAAATATCATCTTTGCGCGGTCCTTCGATCGCTGGAAACCTCTTCCGCAGCGCATCAATAACCCGCGCCGTATCATCCATCGACAAGGTTGTCTGGGTCACAAAGGCCAGCTTTTGTGGATTTTTAACCGACAGATTAGCGACATCCGACTCATTTTCAACCAGATACATATCGCCACCGCGGGACTGATCGTACTGCCCCATAGTGCCTTCGACTTCCGGGTGACCGGCATGGCCAATCAACACGCATTCCATGCCCTCATCGCTGTATTTGGCAACCTCGAGATGCACCTTGGTCACCAGCGGACAGGTGGCATCAAAGACTTTTAAACTGCGTCGTTGAGCTTCATTCTGCACCGCCTGAGAAACACCGTGAGCACTAAAAATAACAATTACATCATCGGGAATTTCATCCAGCTCATCGACAAACACCGCACCTCTTGCGCGCAGATCATCGACGACAAATTTATTGTGAACCACCTCGTGACGCACATAGATTGGCGCACCATGCACCTCGAGCGCACGATTAACTATATCGATAGCGCGGTCGACACCAGCACAAAAACCCCGCGGGTTAGCTAATTTAATATCCATTAACTACAGCTCTTCATCAGTGCAGACTCTCTGGAATCACATCCATAATCTTAACCTGGAAAATAATATTTTTACCCGCCAGTGGATGATTAAAATCGACCATCACTTCACCGTCCATAATTTCAGTGATAACGCCAGGCAATTCGCCATCGCCATTTTGAAACGAGAACATTGCGCCCGGCTCAATTTCAAGGTCTTCAAAATTATCCATAGCCACGCGCTGCAGGTTCTGCTCATTGTGCTGGCCAAAAGCTTTTTCCGGAGGCACAACAAACTCACGCTGATCGTCTTTATGCAGACCCATCAAGGTCTCTTCAAATCCTGGCAGCAGGTTGCCATCGCCAATCGAAAAGGTCGCCGGTTTGCCTTCAAAGTTGGAATCGACCACCGCGCCATCTTCTAATACAAGTGCAAAATGCAGGGTTACGGTGGTGCCTGTGTCTATGGGTATACTCATATCTGGTCTCTGGTACTTATAAAAAATAACTACAAAAAATTACTTGTCTGCTGACTTCTCGCCCTCGGAGGAGGCGTTATCGGCAAAAAACAGTGCGTCGATAATAATCAAAACCGCCCCGACTGAAATAGCCATATCGGCGACATTAAACGCGGCAAAGGGCCAACCGGCCCAGTGAAAATCGAGAAAGTCGACCACATAACCCAGGGTGACACGGTCGTAGAGATTGCCCAGCGCACCACCAAGAATTAGCGACAGGGCGATAGCTTCAATAATCTTCTGTCTCGGCAGGCGTGTCAGCCAGACAACAATAACCACACTTATAACAGTGGAAAGAAAGGTAAAGAACCAGCGCTGCCAGCCACCGGCATCGCTGAGAAAGCTAAATGCTGCACCCTCGTTATGAGCGCGCACCAGATTAAAAAAACTGCTGATATAGCGGCTATCGCCAAGGACAAAATCGGTCATTATCCACAGCTTGGTGATCTGATCGAGCAGCAGAACTGTGGCTGCAATGGCAAACCAGCGTAATGAATAGCTACCACTTTTATCAGGCATAGTGACGAACCTCTCCTGCAGTATCCAGATTGCTAACACAGCGACCGCAGATTTCCGGGTGCTCTGCACTGCTGCCGACATCGGCAATAAAGTGCCAACAGCGTACACATTTCTCAGCAGTGGATCGCTGTAGGCTGACCTTTAAGCCTTCCAGCATAGAGTCACTGGCATCTGCCGCTGCGCTGAGCGGAGACAGGCTGGCCTTGGAAGTAATAGTTACAAAGCGCAACTCATCACCCAATTTGGCCAGTGATTTATACAGCTCAGGTTCGGCGTGTAACTGGATATCGGCACCCAGTGAACCTTTGACAACACCCTGGTTGCGCTGATCTTCAATAACCTTATTGATCGCCTCTTTGGCCTGCAGAATGGCCGCCCAATCCTGCTGATCGATCTTTTCATCGGCCATCAGTCGCGGCAGTGGATACCACTCGGCAAGGAACACCGAGGATTCGCGTTTGCCAGGCATAAAGCCCCAGATCTCATGAGCGGTAAAGCTCAGAATAGGCGCTACCCAGCGAGTGAACGCCTCGGCAATATGGTACAGAGCAGTCTGCGCTGAACGCCGTGGCAGACTGTCTTCAGGGCAGGTATAAATACGGTCTTTAATAATATCCAGATAGAATCCACCCATATCGCGGACACAGAAGTTATGCAGTTTCTGGTAGATTTGATGGAACTGGAACTGGTCGTAGGCGCCGATAATTTCTTCCTGTAGCTGCGCCGCGCAATCAATTGCCCAGCGATCCAGAGCCAGCAATTCAGAGTGCTCAACCGCATGCTGAGCCGGATCAAAACCATCCAGATTTGAGAGGAAGTAACGCGCTGTGTTGCGGATGCGACGATAGGAGTCGCCCGCGCGATTTAAAATTTCATCGGAGACAGTCATCTCACCGCTAAAGTCTGCCGAGGCGATCCACAGGCGCAGCACATCGGCGCCCATATCATTGATGACCTTTTGCGGCGAGATAACATTGCCCACTGACTTGGACATCTTGCGGCCGTGTTCATCAACCGTAAAGCCATGGGTCAGCACCGCCTTGTAGGGCGCTGTGCCATTAATCGCAATTGCAGTTTTCAGCGATGACTGGAACCAACCGCGATGCTGATCCGAGCCCTCGAGATAGAGGTCTGCCGGATAGCGCAGCTCTTCACGAGCATTGACCACCGACTCATGGGTAACACCGGAGTCAAACCAGACATCCAATGTATCTGTCACCTTCTGGTAATCCGCGGTATCTGCGCCGATTAAATCCGCCGCATCCAGCTCAAACCAGGCATCAATTCCATCTTTCTCAACCAGCTGAGCAACCTGCTCAACCAATGCCGAGGTATTTGGGTGAAGTTCACCCGTCTGTTTGTGTACAAACAGCGCAATCGGCACACCCCAGGTGCGTTGACGAGAGATACACCAGTCGGGACTGTTATCCAACATACCTTCGATTCGCGCCTGACCCCAATCCGGGTGCCAGCTAACATCTTTGATTGCCGCCTTGGCTTTTTCCAACAGGCCATTCTTATCCATCGAGATAAACCACTGTGGGGTGGCGCGATAGATCAATGGTGTTTTGGTACGCCAGCAATGGGCGTAGCTGTGAACAAATTTGCCACAGCTGAGCAGACGCCGCTGCTCGCGCAACACCTCGAGAACTGAGTCATCAACTTTGTAGACATGCTGGCCAGCAAACTGCTCAACATCGTCGTGGAAGACACCGTTATCCAAAATATAATTAAGCGTGCCGATGCCGTACTGCTTGGCGACAACAAAATCTTCCATACCGTGATCAGGGGCGGTATGCACACAGCCAGTACCGGCATCAGTGGTCACATGCTCACCGAGCAATACTGGAATGTCGCGATCGTAAAATGGATGGCGGGCAACAATATTTTCCAGTTGCTGACCCTGGCATGTGGCCAGGGTTTTATAGTCTTCAATCTCCAGACGCTGCATCACTGACTCGAGCAACAGCGCGGAACAGACCAGACGCATCGGGCCATTTTCAGTGTTGATTTGCACCAGCAAATAATCGAGGTCGGCACCCACTGAGATAGCCTGACTGCTCGGCAGAGTCCAGGGCGTAGTGGTCCAGATCAACATATTGATCTCCCCTTCGCCTGAATCACCACCAAAGGCAGCAGTGAGATTTTCAAGCTGTTGCTGATCAACCACCGGATAGGCAACATCAATGCTGTAGGAGGTTTTATCCTGATACTCAACCTCAGCTTCGGCAAGAGCCGAACCACCGACAACACTCCAGTAAACCGGCTTATAACCTTTGACCAGATGGCCGTTAGCGGCAATCTTGCCGAGGGCGCGAATAGTATCCGCTTCAACTCGGTAGTTCATGGTGAGATAGGGTTGCTCCCAATCACCAAATACGCCAATACGAATAAAGCCAGCGCGTTGACCATCAACCTGCTTCATCGCGTAGTCGCGACATTTCTTGCGGAAAGCTGAGTACTCAACTTTAACACCAGCCTTGCCAATCTTTTTCTCTACATTGTGTTCAATAGGCAGACCATGACAGTCCCAGCCGGGAATATAGGGGGCATCAAAACCACTCAAAGTGCGAGACTTAACGACTATATCTTTAAGGGTTTTGTTGACCGCATGACCCAGGTGAATTTCACCATTGGCATAGGGAGGGCCATCGTGAAGAATATATTTCTCACGACCGGCACGAGCCTCGCGGATTTGCTGATAGAGATTGGTCTCTTGCCACTCTTTTAACATTCCCGGTTCGCGCTGCGCCAGATTTGCACGCATGGGAAAAGCTGTTTTAGGCAGATTCAGTGTTGCTTTATAGTCTGTCATTAGTCTCTTTTATTGGCCCTACAGGCCAACCTTATCTTTAATTATTGTTTGTAAACCACTGTCTGATTATTTCTACGTCGCCCTGAATCGTAGTGATCAGTTCTTCTATACCGGTAAACTTCTGTTCATCGCGAATCTTGTGAATAAACTCCACTGCAATTCGCTGACCGTAGAGATCGCCATCAAAATCCAACAGATGCACCTCTAAAATAGGCTTTATCAAATCGCCTACCGTTGGGCGCACACCGACATTGGCGGCGCCCTGATATATGCTTCCCGCGATATTAACTTTCACGGCAAAAACGCCAGCCAGCGGCGCACTAAAACGGTTCAGCTGCACATTGGCGGTTGGGAACCCCAACTCGCGGCCCAGCTGCTGGCCGTAGCCAACAATACCGCTGATTGAGAATGGCCGACCCAGGAGCTCAGCGGCTCGGGGAAAATCCCCACGCTCAACAGTTTCACGAACCAGAGTGCTGCTAACGCGCTGTCCATCGACCTCGACGGTGGCGGTATCCATAACCTCAAACCCGGCCTCTGTGCCGCGCTCGGTTAACAGTGCAAAGTCACCGCTGCGATCACAGCCAAAGCGGAAATCATCACCGACAATTAAATAGTCTACAGCCAGACCCTGAACCAACACCTGATCGATAAAATCCAGCGCCGAAAGCGTTCGCAACTGGCGGTTAAATTTTAGGCAGACCACATGATCAATACCAAAATCCAACAGCGCATCAATCTTTTCTCGCAGACGCATCAGTCGCGCCGGTGCCTTCTCAGAGGAAAAATACTCTCTTGGCTGTGGCTCAAAGGTCATCACTACTGAAGGCAACTGCAAGCGCTCAGCGGCATCTTTAACCTGTTGCAGAATAGCCTGATGACCAATATGTACACCATCGAAAGAACCGATAGTGACCACTGATTTCTGCTTCCCCGGCTGCAGGTTATGCAGTCCGCGAACAAAGGTCATTTTACCCTGCTGCACAACCGTATTTTTCACTCTTTAAACTGATCGGCGAGTATACCTAGCAACAGCCAGAAAGGTAAGCTGCGCGGCGAATTAACCTACATATCTATTATCCAACTGCGGGCCATTTTTTTAAAACAAGCAATCAATAATTAATGCTCGCGACTGGTTGCCTTGGCAGGACCGCGCAGATCACTCGGGCGCATACCACCCAACCACAGCACGGCAAGATAAACCGCAAAGCCACAGCTGCAGATAATGGCCACTGCGCTACTCCGCTGCCACCAGCCCAACTGCTGCCATACCAGAGCATTCAGGGCATCAAACTGATTAGCGACCAGCATCAGCACGGCTAACATTGCCGCTACTGCAGCAATTAAATTAACCATAAAGCGCAGCCATAAGCGGCTCGGTAGATAGATCGCCTTTTTGCGCAGCGCATACCAGAGCAATCCGGCATTTAGAAATGCCGAAACAGAGGTGGCCAGCGCCAGCCCCATATGACCGATCTGCCAGTAATGGTGCAGGGGCAGAACAAACAGCAGGTTGAGACACATATTCGAGACCATGGCAATCACACCAATACGCACCGGCGTACGCATATCCTGACGGGCAAAAAAGCCCGGTGCCAACACCTTAATCAGCATAAAGGCGACCAGACCCAGAGAGTAGGCACGCAGACTATAGGTCGCCATCGTCATATCTCGAGGGGTCATTACATCGCCGTATAAAAACAGCGTTGCCAGTATGGGCTCGGCCAGCAGCATCAACGCGGCGGCAGCAGGTACGGCAATCAACAGCACCAATCGCAGCGCCCAGTCCAATGTCTGGGAATAGGCCTCGGCGGAACTGGCGGCATGATGACGGGAAAGGTTGGGCAGAATCACCGTGGCAATCGCCACAGCAAACACCCCCAGAGGTAATTCAGATAATCGGTCTGAGTAATAGAGCCAGGAGACACTGCCGGTGGGCAGGAAGGTCGCCAGCATAGTATCCAGCAACAGATTGATCTGGCTAACCGAGACCCCAAAGATAGCCGGGCCCATTAGAGCGAGTATTTTTTTAACGCCGGGATGGCGCCAGTCAACCACTGGCACCGGCAACATATGAATGCGCGCCAAGAATGGCAGCTGGAAAACAAACTGCACCACACCGGCGGCAAACACACCCCATGCCAGAGCATAGGTCGACTGATCAAACCAGGGTGCGGCAATTAAGGCGGCAAATATCAGCGATATATTTAACAACAGCGGCGTAAATGCCGGCACTGCAAAACGGTCGTAGCTGTTTAATATTCCCCCGGCAACACCGGTCATGGAGATAAACAGTAAGTAGGGAAAAGTAATCCGCAGCATTTCCGCGGTGGCATTAAATTTAAACGGATCGTTTAAATACCACTTGGGTGCAAACAGGGCTGCCAACAGTGGTGAGGCGAGCACAACAACCAGAGTTAGCAACAGTAGAGATAAACCCAGCGTACCAAAGACCCGATTGGCAAGATCCCTTAACGCTGCCTGACTGCCCTTCTCACGATATTCCCCGAGCACCGGAACAAAGGCCTGGGCAAAGGCGCCCTCGGCAAACAGGCGACGAAAGAAATTGGGAATTTTAAAGGCAACAAAGAAAACATCGGCCAGCGCCTCAGCGCCGATCACCCGGGCAAAGATAATATCCCGAGCCAACCCCATAAATCGCGAGAGCATGGTAAAAAAGCTCACCACACCGCTGGAGCGCAATAATCCGCCATCCGCTTTTTTAGTCGGTTGCGGCTGTTTCTGCGACTGTTCTTCGGTCAATTGACTACTCTACTTTGACAGGGTTAATCAGCGCAGTTTAACGACCTCTAAGAACATCTCCAAGTGAATATGTAAAAGCACCCTGCTGCGACTATTCAATCCCCCCGCAGCCAGTGCTTTTAAGTACTTTGCCCAGCGGCAATATTCCTGTGAAAATTGAGTTGAATGTGGAAGTTAAACCCTGTATATTTCCGCGCCTTCAGTGAGACCCTTTGAGAGGAGTACAAACAAGTGGCAAATACAGCCCAAGCTAAGAAACGCGCACGCCAGAACGAGAAACGCCGCCAGCATAATGCCAGCCTGCGCTCAATGGTTCGCACCTATTTGAAAAAAGTTGATGCAGCTATAGAGACTGGTGTTCAAGCCGATGCTCAAGCAGCATACACATCAGCAGTTCCAGTTCTGGATCGTATGGCGGACAAAGGCATTCTGCATAAGAATAAAGCTGCCCGTCATAAGAGCCGCTTGAATGCTCAGGTTAAAGCCCTTAGCAAATAGAAAGCTCTCGGCGAAAAGTAATTTTTCGTTGTGAATAAAAAAAACCGGCTAACGCCGGTTTTTTTGTGTCTGCTGTTTTTTTAGCTAGCCGCCTAACCCCTAATGTGGCTAGGCCTGATTAAGCGCCGCCGTCATTTCAACAACCGCTTTCTTACCATCGCCGTAGACCATCAAGGTGTGATCCATCGCAAACAGCGGATTCGGTAGTCCAGCAAAACCCGGACTCAAGGATCGCTTAATCACCACCACGTTTTTCGCTTTATCGACATTGAGAATTGGCATCCCGTAAATTGGGCTGCCCTCTGCCTCTCGTGCCATAGGGTTAGTCACATCATTAGCACCAATCACAATCACCACATCGGTATCTTCAAAGGTCGGATTGATTCTGTCCATTTCAACCAGATTGTCGTAGGGAACCTCGGCTTCAGCCAGAAGTACGTTCATATGCCCGGGCATACGTCCGGCTACTGGGTGAATACCATATTCAACCTCTACCCCACGCGTTTCCAACGCATCGGCCAACTCGCGCACCGCGTGCTGAGCCTGGGCCATTGCCATCCCGTAACCGGGCACAATAACTACGCGCTGGGCCACTTCAAGCATCATCGCCACTTCGTCGGGCTGTGCGCTAGTCACTTTGCCGGCGTAGATTTCATCGGCATCAATTTTCTCGCCGCCAGCAGCCATCTTGCCAAACAGCACATTGGCCAAGGAGCGGTTCATGGCGACACACATAATCTTGGTAAGAATTAATCCCGAGGTTCCGACCAGAGAACCGGCGATAATCAATACGGTGTTGCCGAGAATAAATCCGGCCAGCGCTGCGGCTATACCCGAGTAGGAGTTGAGCAGTGCAATAACCACCGGCATATCTGCACCGCCAATCGGCATCACCAGGAACAGACCGAGCAACAGTGCCAGCGCAACAATCGCCACCACCGCTGTAACATTGCCTGGATTGATCAGCAGACTCGCTACGGCAGCCAGCGCTGCCAACAAAAACAGTGCGTTGCCAAGCGGGCCTCCGGGCAGTCCATAGCTCTTTTTCATCAACTCTTGCAGCTTGCTAAAGGCAACCAGACTACCGGTCAGGGTCACTGCACCAATCAGTATGGTCAGGCCAATTGCCAGCACAGCGATTGTGCCCTCAATACCAACACCAAAGGTACCGCTATCCAGCGCAACCGGTACAAACAGATCGCCAAATGAGGATGGCGCCACAGCTGATACAGTAAAGTATTCAGCCAGCGCAATGGTCAGGGATGCACCGCCGCCGAAACCATTTAACAGAGCAACCATCTGCGGCATGGAGGTCATTTGAATACGCAGCGCCATCGTCGCGCCAACAGCGCCACCCACGAGCACTCCGGCAACTATATAGCTGAAGTCGATGGTATTGATATTAACCAGAGTGACAACCACGGCGAGAAGCATTCCCAGTGCTGAAAGCATATTGCCGCGCACCGCTGTGCTGGGTTTGGTCAGGCCTTTAATACCGAGAATAAAGAGAATACCGGCAACCAGATAAATAAAATTTACAATATTTGCATTCATCGCTTACTTCCTTTTAAACATGGCGAGCATGCGATTAGTCACAAGATAACCGCCTACAACATTGATGGTTGCCAGTGTTACTGCAATAAAGCCAAGGACATTGACCAACAGCGGCGATCCCTCATTACCGGCGGCCAACAGAGCACCAACCAGAGTAATCCCGGATACGGCATTGGTACCGGACATCAATGGTGTGTGCAGGGTCGGTGGCACTTTGGTAATTAGCTCGACACCGAGAAATAGCGACAGCACAAACAGCGCCAGCAACAGTATTAAAATTTCCATATTTCTTTCCTCTTAATTACTTTCAGTGGCGACAGTTGACTGTTCCGACTTTTCTTCTACCGGCTCTTCTTTTACCAGCTCAGTCAGACCCAGCAATTTGCGCATATGCGGATGGGGGATACTTCCCTGGTGGGCAACCACCGTGCCGGCGACAATTTCATCATTGAAGTCGAGATTGAGATCGCCCTGATCATCGAGAATTAATTCCAGCAATGTCTGCATATTTTTGCCGTACATCTGACTGGCGTGATAGGCGAGATCGGAGGGAACATTTTCCGGACCTAAAATGGTTACATCATGGGCGACCACGGTTTTACCCTGTTCGGTAAGATCACAGTTGCCGCCGCGCTCGGCAGCGAGATCGACAATCACCGAACCCGGCTTCATCGCTACAACCATATCTTCGGTCACCAGAATCGGTGACTTGGCACCGGGAATAGCGGCGGTGGTAATAATAATATCCTGCTCGGCGACCACGGCGGTCATCAGCTCACGCTGACGGCGCAAAAAGTCTTCGCCCTGCTCTTTGGCATAGCCACCAGCACCTTCAGATTCGCCGGTATCAAGATCCAGCTCTACTGGTTTGGCACCGACCGAGATAATTTGTTCGCGGGCTGCGGGACGCACATCATAAGCTTCAACAACTGCACCCAGACGCTTGGCGGTCGCACAGGCCTGCAGGCCGGCAACACCGACACCCATAATTAATACGCGGGCGGGCTTCAAGGTGCCTGCGGCGGTCATTAATAGAGGAAAAATTCGCGGCGCGGCAGAGGCGCCCATCAGTACCGCCTTATACCCAGCCAGAGTGGCCATGGATGAAAGTACATCCATACTCTGGGCGCGACTGATACGCGGAACTAATTCAAGTGCGATTGCCGTGGCACCCTTAGCGGCGACGGCCTGAGCTGCACTGGGCGAGGCCAATGGATCCATCATGCCGATAACCAGCTGACCGCTGCGCAGGCGAGCCAGATCATCGTCACTGTTTTCATTATTGGAACCGAAAGATTGCACCTGCAAAATAATATCTGCGCGGGCAAATATCTCTGCACGATCCTCGCAGACTGTTGCACCTGCGGCGCTGTATTCAGCGTCCGGATAGCCAGCAGCGCTGCCGGCATCGGTTTGGAAAAGTATCTCTAGTCCTTTATCTGCTAAAAACTCGATATTGGCGGGGGTCATAGCAACCCGCTGCTCACCGGTTTTAACTTCCTTGGGAATCCCGATAATCACTCAAATCTCCTTATTTACACGATAAATATATTCACCCTGCTAGATGGCAGGATGGTATCAAAATTAGTCTATTACAAACAATCAAGAAAGCCGCGACACTGAGAAATCGGCGAGATCTGCCATCACAGTTTTAAACTGGCTATCAGGGAGGCCGGCAAGTGCTTTTTTAGCAAGTTCAGCCTGCAACTTTGCCTGACCTATAGAGTAGTCTAGACTTCCAGAAGACTTTACGGCGGAAAGAATATCTGAAAATTTCTCCGCGCTCTTGCTTTCAATCGCCTGACAAATCATCTGCCGCCCAGCGGCGTCTAGGTGATCACGAGCGTAAATCAGAGGCAGAGTCATCTTGCCTTCAGAGAGATCATCGCCAACATTTTTGCCGATAGCACTGACATCGCCCTGATAATCCAATACATCATCGATTATCTGGAACGCCATTCCCAGGTGTTTGCCGTAATCGGCCATCGACTGCTGATCGCCCGAAGCCAGAATGGCTCCAATCTGGGCCGCTGACTCAAATAGCTTGGCAGTCTTGCGGTAGATAACCTCATTATAAGTATCTTCATTAATGCCCGCATTGCCGGCATTGGCCATCTGCTGAACTTCACCTTCGGAGATAACATTGGTGGCATCGGCAATCACCCCCATAATGTCCATATCACCGAGTTCGACGAGCATCTGGAAAGCGCGCGAATAGAGGAAGTCCCCTACGAGCACACTGGGTGCATTGCCCCACTGCTGATTGGCGGTCTCGCGCCCGCGACGCAGGGCGGAGACATCGACCACATCATCGTGAAGAAGAGTGGCGGTATGAATAAATTCAATAACTGCAGCAACTGTTAGATGCTGCTTTCCCTGATAGCCGTTGGCCAGTGCACTCAACAAAACCACCACCGGGCGCAGGCGTTTTCCACCAGAATCAACAATATAGTGACCAATATTTTCTACCAGACCGACTTTGGAATGAAGGTTGTTGATAATCAGGTCATTGACCGCTGAAAAGTCTTGTTCAACAGCTTTGTGGAATGAAAGCATGGACGTGTCGTTATCTACAGTTGTTATTAACGGCGAATGCTAGGGAGCCACCGCTAAGCTGTCAACCGATATTAGCTTTAGCCCGCCAAAGTATTGAAATTAAACAGCTATTCGAGAGGGTTTAATACTGAAAAAGTTGCCGCTGTGACGATAACTGGGTACGATGCACGCCTTTAAAACAGCATTAATTAAGGACCATATGACACACCAACCACAGTCATCTTATAACCGTGAAGAAATTCTCGCCTGTTCGCGCGGCGAACTCTTCGGACCTGGCAATGCCCAACTGCCAGCTCCCAACATGCTTATGGCCGATCGTATTGTTGAAATCAACAACACCGGTGGCGTCGCTGGCAAAGGGCAGATTATTGCAGAACTCGACATTACCCCTGACCTGTGGTTTTTTGGTTGTCACTTTGAAGGCGATCCGGTTATGCCCGGCTGCCTGGGTCTCGACGCACTCTGGCAATTAGTCGGCTTCTTCCTGGTTTGGAATGGTAATCCAGGTCGCGGACGTGCACTGGGTGCCGGCAATGTAAAATTCTTTGGCCAGGTTCTACCTACCGCCAAAAAAGTAACCTACAAACTGGAACTGACCCGCCTTATTCAGCGCAAGCTGGTTATGGGTATCGCCAATGGTTCAGTTGAAGTTGATGGAAGAGAGATCTATACCGCCGAAGACCTGAAAGTGGGTCTCTTCGAGAGCACTGAAAACTTCTAGCGCTCAGTATAAATAACTCTACCTACTACCAAATATAAGAGGAATACCGATGAGACGTGCAGTAATTACCGGCCTTGGTGTTGTGTCCTGTCTCGGCAATGACCGACAGTCTGTGACCCGCTCCCTGAAAGAGGGAATCTCGGGCATTCGCCGCCGTGAAGATTTTGCTGAAATGGGACTGCGCTGTAATGTTGGCGCCGTACTGGATATTGACCCCAAAGATCATATTGATCGCAAGATTATTCGCTTTATGGGCCCTTCAGCCTCCTACGCCTATATCGCCACTGAACGCGCTATTGCCGATGCCGGCCTCAGCGAAGAGATGGTGTCCAACCCGCGCACCGGTTTGGTAATGGGCTCTGGTGGTGTATCCGGTGAGATGTTTACCGAATCTATTGATGTTATGCGTGCCCGCGGTATCAAGCGCGCCGGTCCCTACCGCGTAACACAGATTATGGCGAGTACGGTTTCAGCCTGCGTCGCCACACCGTTCAAGATTAAAGGTGTTAACTACTCTATAGCCTCTGCCTGTGCCACCAGTGCTCATTGTATTGGTCACGCCGTTGAATTGATTCAGCTAGGCAAGCAGGATGTTCTGCTCGCCGGTGGTTCTGAAGATATGCACTGGTCTATGGCCGGCATGTTTGACGCTATGGGCGCACTGACCAGCAAATACAATGACACACCTGAGATTGCCTCACGCGCCTACGATGCACACCGCGATGGTTTTGCACCTGGTCTGGGTGCCGGGACAGTGGTCGTTGAAGAACTTGAGCACGCACTGGCACGCGGTGCCAATATTATCTGTGAGGTTACCGGTTACGGTGCAACTTCAGATGGTGCGGATATGGTTTCTCCATCAGGTGAAGGCGCTGAACGCTGCATGAAGATGGCGATGGGCACGGCTTCAGGTCCAGTTGACTATATCAATACTCACGGTACCAGCACTCCGGTTGGTGATCTCGCTGAGCTGGGTGCTATCCGCAATACCTTTGGTGACAACTGCCCCGATATCAGCTCGACTAAATCCCTCTCCGGCCACAGCCTAGGTGCTGCGGGCGTTCACGAGGCGATTTACTGCATGCTGATGATGGAGAATAACTTTGTCGCCGGTTCTGCCAATATCGATACTATCGATGAGGCCGCTGCGGGATTGCCTATTTTACTTGAGACCAAAGAGAAGCAACTCGACCGTATTATGTCGAACAGCTTTGGCTTTGGTGGCACCAATGCAACATTGATTATGGAGCGTTATAAAGGCTGATAAGTGGTCTTGTAACAAACCAGTAAAAAAGGCGACTTCGGTCGCCTTTTTTGTACCTGCTCAATTACTACCGGCAATAAAAAAGGGAGCTGAAATCAGCTCCCTTTAGAACAGGACGAACCTGAAACTACTGCTTACAGTGCCGCTAAGATAGCTTCCGCACTGGAGGCTTCAAGCGCACCTGCATCGACATTCAGCAAAGTGACAACGCCATCATCAACAATCATCGCAAAACGCTGACTGCGAGTGCCCATACCAAAACCAGTGCCATCCAAAACCAGGCCCAGAGCTTCAGTAAAAGTAGCATTACCATCAGCCAACATCACAATATGCTCAGCGTTAGAACCCTTGCCCCAAGCATCCATCACAAACACATCATTGACTGACATACAGGCAACCGTATCCACGCCCTTGGCTTTAATATCGTCAACATGGACAACAAAACCCGGCAGGTGAGCCGCCGAACAGGTGGGTGTAAATGCACCTGGAACAGCAAACAACACAACTTTTTTGCCATCGAAAATTTCTGCCGTGCTGATCCCTGTAGGACCCTCTGCACCCATAATGGTAAACATTCCCTGGGGAATTTTATCGCCAACCTGAATCGTCATAACTGCCTCAATTTTTAATATTTAAATTATTTTCTCTCGACTTAAATTAATTCCTAGAAAGGAATATCGTCGTCAAAGGTGCCACCCATATCCTGAGGCGCCTGTTGCTGAGAAGATTGCTGCTGTGGCGCTTGATTCTGTTGCGCCTGAGGAGCCTGACTCTGCTGCTGAGGTGCCTGGTTCTGACGTGGTGCCTGCTGCTGGTAACCACCACCTTCCTGACCACGACTGTCGAGCATCTGCATTTCGCTGGCAACAATTTCAGTGGTGTAGCGATCTGCGCCATCCTGACCCTGCCACTTGCGCGTGCGCAGTGAGC
>Ga0206125_10001873_pt1 | contig 23375 bp, 22 predicted proteins | sample Helgoland_Spring_4_FD_148598 | JGI IMG/M metagenome (GOLD analysis project Ga0206125, IMG submission 148598) | Pelagic subsurface seawater microbial communities from Kabeltonne, Helgoland, North Sea - Helgoland_Spring_Bloom_20160331_1 | ecosystem: Environmental > Aquatic > Marine > Epipelagic ... | reverse complement strand
CATCTCTATCTTTTAACTCAAGTGCCAAAGAGTGAAATGTTGCAATAGAGTTTGGATTCCAATTGCCTTTACGTTTAACAAAACAACCAGGGCACATATAAGAACAGCCCTCAAGTATTTCAAGATTGACTTGTATTTTATATTGACTCATGGATGATACAGCAGTAAACTCCTCAAGCTTATGGCCCTTGGCTACAATATTTTTCCATTCGTCATTTAACATTAATCAGTTTCCCACATTCGACAAGCAAAGTTAGGATTATCCGTTATTTCATGTGGCGGATAACCTTCTTGAATTAGCCAGTCTTTTAATCTAAAGTTCTTTCCTTCTTTTGGAATTAAAGGCAGCATCTTAGGAAAGCCATATCTCCATCCGTTAGGTGGATCAATCATTACTCTTTTAGGTTTAACTAACATATGAAATTTTCCTCAATCTTTCTAATTCTGGATCATCATCTTTGGTAACTAAAAATCTTTTTCTATAACCATTCTTATCGTTTTCAACAGAATAGCCATCCCATTCATACATAGTCTGAGCTGGTCCGTTATAGTTATGTATATTCCTTAGCATATTCTCTTTCGGAGCAATACATCTATCCACACCTAAGTAATCTCTTAATAATATAATCTTTCTGTTATAGCAAGATGTAAATAATGGACAGTTTTCACATTCTGTTCCCTTTGCTCTTTCTATCTGTGTATCTACATTTGTATATACATCGTCAAAGGATTCTATCTTAAACATAGGATCATAGATAGCCATATTTTCATACATAAATGGGCTTAGATACCAATCGCCTTTCTTATAGTTTAGAACCTGATAATTCATACCAGCGTGTGAATGATCTACCATGATATTGTTTAGTTTAGTATCAAGACTTAATACATTAAAGTATTCATTAAACTTATCTAGTGTTGCAAGAATAATATTAGGCTTATGTGATCTTGATACCGAAGGTACAAAGTCAAGAATTGTTTGAAACTTCTCTACTGCTTTATCATGTAGTGTAGTATAATCTAAACCATAATCTCTTATATTTACGACAAATGTATATGTAACCTCATGCTTTACATTTTGATCAATATAGTATAACATATCACTAATGTGTTGTAAATACTTTTCTTCAAAAAACTTGTAAGGATTTGTTGCAATACCAATTTCTATTTCTGTATCAAGATTAACATGTTCATTAATAAACTCAACAAATCTTTCTATATCTCCATCAATAAGTGTAGATACAAATGCAAGAATAGGTGAGTTTTCGTTAATGATATCCAGAAGATGTGGCATCACTTCATAGAAGTTTTCTGATGCAAGAAAGTCAGTTGGTCCAATAAGCATCTCATCAACCAAGATTCCCTGATCTGTTATGCTTCTTATAAAATCTTTTGCTTTATCTAACTGATGTTCATCACTAGCATTACCTCTGCGATGTACAAAACAACCAGGGCACTTATGATGGCAACCATCTAATACATCAAGCTGTATCTTTACTGCAGATACTGGCTTTGTCTGTGTCTCTGTGGTAAGTTCGTAATATAAATTGTTCTTAATGAGAGGCATGCATATATTCTTTCATCGCGACACACTGATCTATGTTCCGTGACTCCATATACATATGCACATTTCTTTCAGCACAACTCATCATAAATTCACAACCATTGCAGTCGTCTACTTGTTGAGCATATTCAATATTCTGATATAGTTTATTCTCATCCATAGTTGTTTCAAAGAATGGTGTTCTTTGTATAATAGCATCATATAGAAAAGGGTTAACATACAACTTACCATTATAGAAACTATAATTTTGGCAACCAAAACCATTAAACTTAGCATCAAAGAAAGTATAAAGATTTTGCCATTTAGGATCTATTTTTTGAGCAAGCATATCGTTGCGGAAGTTACTTAGATATTGTTCAACCTTACCTCTTGCATTTCTATCTGTAAGAAACGATGGAGTTATTACAACTGGAGCATTAAAGTCTTTGTATACTCTTTCACATAATTCATTATAACCAATTCGGTTGAATACATCCTTAGTATAATTTACTCTAAACTGTACAGAACCACTCTTAAACAGCTCGAGGTTTCTGTACCAATCGTCCAACTCATTGTCAAGGTACTTATTAACGTCTAAAACTATCTTAAAATCTATATCCGGAATACGTTTAATATGATAATACAGATCCCATATCTTTTTAAGTTTATAGTGTATAGAATCATAATCTTGTAAAAGTGTGGATGTATATCCAATTGCAGAAATCTCATAGAGTTTCTTCATATAAGGATGATTCATAATTTCATTAAAGTTCTGAGCATCAAAGATGTCAGTTGGTCCGATTACAATTTCGTCTGGATGGTAATCGCCTTTAACTAAAAGCTCATATAGATTTTTTAGTTGATCTGGATTAGTTAAGTTTTTACGAGGAATAAAACAACCAGGACACATCTGATCACAGCCATGGAGTATATCCAGATTTATTTCTGTTCTCAGAAAGTCCTGATTAATAGGGCTGTGTTCTGGATCATATGAATAATACCCAGCATATGAACCATTAAGTTGCACTCGCATTTAAAATAAAGTCCTCTGGGAAGAAAGATATAATCTGATCTGTCAATTTAGTTTCACACATAATAAAATAAAGATCCTTTCCAAAATACTTTGGAGAATCATTATATAGCTGTTTGTTGTATTCTACAGATAAGCCTTCCTTACTTAAAATAAGTAATAGAGCATCAAATCCAACAGTAAGCAGTCTAGCAATGTTAGGTCCACATGGAGGTGGAGCATCCGTAACTTCTACAAGGTCCAAAAAGTCAGTTAGATTTACTTCTTTTTCTTTAATCTCTGGTGGTAAACCATTATAGAATTTACTGAGAGCAAATGGTACACTAGATGCAACAGTGGCAACCAATTTATCCATAAGTTCTTCGTTTTGTTCATTAAACTTAATTAATCTTTCCATATCAAAGATAGGTAGAAGCTCTGCTTCCTGACCAAATATTTCGTGTTGGTATTTTACTTTAATAAGAAGAACAACAATACGAGCTAACAAGGGACAGTCTACCATAAAGTCAGATTGAATATATGCTTTAATTAGATCATCGTCAATTGCAGAGAAAGTTGTTTTAAAGTTAGTATTAGCAAGGTAGATAATAATATGCTGAGGTGATAACTTTTCTTTTGTTTTTTCATAGTCAACCCAAAGGATATAGTCCTCTATAGACTCCTTGTCTTTATATATTTGAACAAGGTGTTGAGGAGCTAAGGGTAACTCATAACATTGATTAATATCAAGCTCTTGCATAATAAAATTTTCCTTACAATGGATATTTGTGGATAAGATAGGGGATACGATTCTGTCTCTTTGAGAAGAATTGTACATCTGTATTTATCAACTTTAAATCAGCTGTTAAGTTATCCATATCAAAGTCGTTTTGTAGAACCTTACGAACAATAGGAAACACATTTTTAAATTCTGTGTATAGATCCATATATTCCCAGCCGTCTGCATCACTATCTGCTTTATCTTGGTGTGCTGCAATAAAGGCTGTATCATCTTTAACTAGATTCCACAATTCTTCTAACTTATAGAAAGCAGCTGTATAGTTACCTGCATTAGCTTTTGTAATATAACAGTCTGTAACCCAGGCTTTTTTATTAGTAGCATACGCAGAATTACGAGCAGTATTTGCATTCATCCAATCAATAACAGAAAGAATATATGCCATATAGTGTCGTCTTGATGTAAAGTGTTCCATAACATCCTGAGCCATTACAGACTGGTGTACAGTGAACTTTTCTTTGATTAAAGCTTGTACTGAAGCATTTCTATGGTTATCATTAAGCCAGAATAGTAAATCGTAGCTAAAGTTTTTACCATTCTGATATGTTACCACATAGGCACCACCATCTGAATCAGCACTACGATTAAGAATATTATCACAGAAATCTGAGATATCACCAAGGGTTTCAGAAGCTTGCATATATGTAAACATTACATCCATTGCAAGTGTAGCTTCAATAAAGTCTGCTGCCCATCCGTCAGTATCATCTGCTGAATCATACCAACCACATGCTTTTAATAGTCCTGCTGTATATTTTACATAAACAGTAAGCATATCCTCTTCAGTAGCAAATAAAAGTATTCTCTTATCACTATTCTGAATATATGAAATAGTGTTAACAGCATCCCACTCCATAAAGGTAATAAGATCAGGAGCATCTGTACGTTGCAATCTAGCAAGTTCAGTATACTGTCCTTCTGTTAATCTTGCACCACTTGATGGTTGAACAATCACAATATTTCTTGGCGTCTTAGTATGATAGTAAGAATTAAGTTCACCAATCACGGTTTCCAAATTGGTAACATTTGAAATATATTTTGTGTTGTTTAGATAGTATAAATTTTGACCAATCATCCCATTGCCCTTTCAGCATCATCGTTCCAAGTAAAGTCATATGGATTGTAGTGCTCAAGAATATCTTTATTAAGCACACACCCATCAATATTAAGTGAGTCTTGCGCCTCAAAGATAAGACGGCTAGCACAAGCAACAGCATATTGACAATCAGAACAGTCTTTTACTTTACTTGATTTATTTATCCCTTTAGTAACTAGCTCATTTTTTCTCTGAAGGATTTCTTCAAAGGTAAGCCCAGTCACATCTAGGTTTTTATTATCTAAGAAAAATGCTTGCTCATGCAGCATTACGTTTAGATGTGTTGTTGGTCCATTTTCTCCAGGTACAATAGTTAATCCAATAAAGTTAATTGAATTACAGTAAAGATTAGCCATAGACATTACTGTCTTATTAGCATTATCTTCATCAATTACTTTTCCAAGGAAATTATTCCAAGCAAACAAATTACTTCTTTTAATTAATTGACTACGCGCTCGAGAGAAAGCTGGATTCATCTCAACAATAGTATTATATTCATTTACTGATTTATCAATAATTCTATTATATGTTTCTTTATCAATCTTTTTACCAACAACATTTGATGCTTGAAGAGTCCAAGACCAATCCATTTGTTTAGGTGTATCGTTCTTAAAGAATTCAACTTTACGCATTACTTCATCAAAGTAATCGTCATCATCTAACATTTCACCTACTCTACCAATTGGCATAATAAATTCAATAATCATTTCTTTACGATACTTATCTTCATCATCAAGAATAGAGAAAATGTGCTCAAGTTTATCCATAGAAACTTTATCAAACTTAGCTGGTGCAGCAATACGTGCTCCAGTATGTTCTCTCATAATCTCTTGAACTACTGAGTTGTTTAATACGGATTCTGTATTTTCTGCTGTAAAGAAATCTGTTGGTCCGATAACAAATTCACGTAGGTTTAATCCAGTACGCTTTACTCCATCAGTAAGTTCTTTAGCTCTGTCAATGATCATTTGATTCATTGCTGGATCAATATTCTTATCAACGAAGCAACCCAAGCAGCCGTGATCACACCCTGCAAGAACCTCCATTTGAATGAGAACATCAAACTTTGTTGCATCAGACGGTGCTAGGCTTTCTGGCCCAGAATATCTCATCTGCTTACAATATGATTTTTGCATAGACATTAGCGTCTTCCCCTTGATGTGTGGCAGCTACTATGGCAACTATTATGACAAAGTAATGTACTCCACGATCTGTTACTTATTCTACCTTCAATTAAATCAACTGCACGTCTCACTCCATCTTCAATTGTATCTACAATATCTTGAGCATATACTCTTGATCCGGCTGAAACGCCGCCATCAATATAGTTATCAAATAATGTATTATTAGCATTCACATATTCATATCTTTGGTTTACAGTTGCATTAGCTGTAGGTCCGTTTTGTGAAGCCATTACAGCACCAGATATACTGTCCGTACCATAAACTCTAATATAAGCATTCACTGAATAGCTGATAGTTTTATCAAAACCTCTTAGCTGAGAACCACAATATGTTTGAATATAGCTGTCAACACTATCTCTTGACATATTACCCATTAGCGTCTACCTCTTGATGTGTGGCAACTACTGTGGCAACTATTGTGACATAATAAAGCACTGATTGATCTATTTGTTATTCTACCTTCGATTAAGGTAACTGTTCTATTTAATGTATTATTGATTGAGTCAATAACATCTTGACTATATATTCTTGAACCAGTAGCAATTCCGCTATCAAGATAATTTGCATATAATGTATTATTGGCGTTTACATATTCAAATCTATGGTTAAATCCACTAGATGATGTAGGTCCGTTTTGTGAAGCCATTACAGCACCGAATGTATTATCTGTACCATAAACTCTAATATAAGCAGTAACCGTAGTTGTTGCTGTTTTATCAAATGTTCTTAACTGCCCACCACACTGTGATTGTAAACTTGAGTTAAGTTGCGCATAGGTTGGCATTATACTTTAACCTCAACTATTCCTTCACCGTCCTCTAAAGCTACACCAATATAATGTAAGAAGTGTATTTCAGAAGCACGTTCGACAGTAACTGCTTTACATTTACCATTATCATCTGCTACTATATAGTCGCCTTTTTGAGCAGTACCATTTATCTTACAAGGAATACGTCCTTTCAGAGCAATAAAGGGCCATAGCGGATCCTCTTTATTTTCTTCAGATACGTTCATTCTAAGCCCAGGCAATGTAGATATAACACCTGCAACCGGCATACCTTTTTGCCAGATTGTAACTTCTTCATTACCGCCAATACCTAAAAGATCACCTGGTTCATATATCGTATCAGCTAAATATTTCTCCGCAAGGTCAGACCAGTTAGCAGATGCTGCAGTACCTTGATAGATACCTGAGTTATCAACATACGATACATCGGAGTTGTTTCTTCTAAACTGAACAATTCTGTTTGAAGATGAGTCTGCAACAATATACCATCTATTTGAGTGGTATTGAATTTTACCTTTTGTGCCTGGATCACCAGTCCAGTTAGATGAAGCATTAGAGAAAATGCCGATATTGGTAATATCAATGTTACTACCTCCAACATTCCCAGTATCACCTTTTTGACCTTTAGAGCCAGTGCTACCAGTAGAACCAGTTGAGCCTGTTGCACCTTTTTGGCCAACTTCACCCTTTTGACCTTTTTGGCCAGTTGAACCTGTGTTTCCTGTATTACCTTTCGCACCGGTTGAACCCGTGTTACCAGTCTGTCCTTTTTGTCCCTTAGCCCCAGTTGAACCTGTGTTTCCTACTTCGCCTTTTTGTCCCTTAGCCCCAGTTGAACCGGTTGAACCCGTGCTACCAGTCTGTCCTTTTTGACCTTTGGCTCCAGTGTCACCCGTTTGACCCTTCTGGCCTTTCTCACCTTTTTGGCCTTTGGCTCCAGTAGGTGCATCGGCAAATGTAGCAGCTCTCCATACCCCTTTAGCGGATTCAAATACCCATGTTACATTATTCGCTGTATGAGTGGCACCGTTTGCTGGTGAACTTGGAAAATTAATAGCAGCCATTTATTATGTGCCTCCTGCGCCGTATATGGTTTTGAGTGCTGTACCTGCTGAGTTGTACACTACAAAGGATACGACAGATTTTAATTCATTTGCGCCAACAGCATCATCTGCAAGTTTGACTTGTGTTACGGAATTAGATGCTAAATGTTCTGCATCTATAGATCCGGCTGCATAGTGTTCGGAGTTAATTACATCATTAGCAATCTTAGTACCATCAACGATGTCAGCTGCTAAGTGTACTCTATCAATAGAACCATCAACATAGTGTTGAGAATCAACAGAGTTATCAGCCAGTTTAGCTGCAGTGACTGAGTCATCAACAAGTTTGGCTCCTGTTATAGATCCGTCTGGAACAACTGCATTATTAAATTGTACCCACTGACTTGAAGTGCCATCATTATAGTAAATATATAGAGCACCAGTTTCCTCGTCCCACCAAAGATCACCGTCTACAGCTCCACCTGGAGCAGTTGTATTTGTGATAGATGATGCAGGTACACCTTTTTGTCCTTTAGCTCCACCGTCGCCTTTTTGACCTTTAGCACCAGTTCCACCAGTTCCACCGACTTCACCTTTTTGGCCTTTGACACCAGATGCACCAGAACCAGATTCACCAATCTCACCTTTTTGACCCTTTTGACCTTTTGCACCGGCAGCTCCATTAGAACCAGCTGCACCCTTGGCTCCGACTTCACCTTTTTGTCCTTTAGCACCGGCAGCTCCATTAGAACCAGCCGCACCTTTTTGACCAACTTCACCTTTTTGCCCTTTAGCACCTGCATCACCGTCAACACCAATAGAACCGGCTTGACCTTTTTGCCCTTTAGCACCAGTTCCACCCGCAGGTCCTTGCAAGGATGCATTAGTAATAGTTTGCTTTTCCCATGTACCTGCTGAGGCATCATATACCGGTATAAGGTCTGAACCTGTTGCATCAGTACCTGTAGAAAATGCTGTTAAAGCAGTCCCAACATTACCAGCATCAGTAACATCTGCTTGAGCTTCAATTAGATCAAGTTTATCACCATCTACAGATAAGTCTCTGCCATCAACAGTGCCTGTGGCTGTAATATTATTAATACCAGTTACATTATTGCTACCATCTTTTGATATAAGAGTACCAGATGTTGGTAGCGTGACTGATGTAGTACCAGTTGCTGTGAGTGTAGTTCCGTATGCACCAGATGTAGTAAGAGAACCACCAAGGGTTAAGTTACCTAATAGACTTAAAGTTCTATTAGCATTTTTTACATCAAAGGTTAATGTTCTATCAGCACTTGCGTTAACTGAACTGTTTGCTGCAAGTAAAAGTTCATAGCTTGCTACAGTAGCATCTCTAAGTGAGAATGTACTAATATCATTAATTGCACCAGAGTTGATATCAACTGTATTAAGAACAGGAGAAGTCAGTGTCTTGTTAGTAAGTGTCTCAGTACCAATTAATGTTGTGAAAGAGTTACCGCCACTCAGAGCTGCATTCCACTGACCAATAGTACCAGTCAAACTATTGTTTGTAAGGTTAATTGTTTTATTAGTAAGTGTTTGAGACCCTGTAAGAGTAGCAGCAACAGCTGAGTCTAATCTAAGTTGAACATCTGCATTATTAGTACCAGAGTTGAGAACTGTAATACCTGCATCAGATCCTTTACCAGCAATAGTCGCAACAAAATCACCCATGGTACCGGAGTCCATAGCAATGTTTGTTTCTCTAATAATAGCAAGAACATCTGCAGAGTCGGTTTGTGCTGCCAACCCTAGGCTAATATTTAGATGATCACTTAGCTTTTGTACCATTAGTTTTTATTTCCTATTAAGCCTGCGCTTCAGACCAACGAAGCTGAATAGACGCTTTAACATCACCAGATAAACAGAATGCATTCACAGCCAAGATGTCTGGGCCATCTGGGAATTTATAATCACCTCCGAGAGGAGCACCTGATAATTCTTTAAGCTGATCAATATCAGCAGAAGTAACAAGTGAATCTGCTCTTGATGTCGCAGCAATGAATGAGAAGATACGTTCTCCTGGTTGCGCATATGAGCCAGTGCTCCATGTAATATCACCTTTGTTTGCAACTTGAGCAAAGCTAGGCTGGCCACCTTCTGTAGTACCTGAGAGTGATTTCCATGTAGCATCTTGGAAGTTCTTAGGATTAATAATCCCTTGAATATGAACCTCACCTGATGATGATGAACCACGCCCACAAACAACAGCACATTCTTTAAGGAGTAGCTGTGATCTGTTAAGAAGATCCTTAGCTCCAAGTCTACCAACTGATGAGTTAGATACAGAAGGTGCAAGTCTAAGCACAAAAGATGTGATAGGAGTTGTAACAATCTGATCTGATCCAGAGTTGTGTGAGTTAGAGTAGTTGAAGATATAACCACGGTCGAAGTCAAAGTCTCCATCAATGACTAGGGCAGATCCCCAGTGGGATAGTGTCGGAGAACAAGTGTTTGAAATCTCAATGATACCTGTCTTATTACTATGTGTTGCAGCTGAACCAGCAGTGAGGTTATTTGTAGTACCTTGCTGATACTGAGTAAGAGTAGCTGATCTTGTACAACCTGTAAAGTTACCAGCTCCTGTAGTTACTGATCTACCTGTATATGATATAATCTCGTTATCAATCATAAGTGTACCAGCATCATCAAATTCGCCTAACTCAGCAGCTGGAATAGTAGTAGTTGAGTTATTAACTGTTGCAGTTAGGTGTGTAATAGGTGAGTCATTCTCAATAGAATATCTCACTGGAAGGTTACCAGACCGCATAAATGCTTCGTTATTAATGTTGTTGTTCTTCATTCTGTGAACCATATTCCAGTGTCCATCTGATCCACGAATCATAAAGTCGATGAATCCAGCTCCATACCATGAGTATTGGAAACCAACCATCTGCATTTTATTAACATCTAAATTATGCATTGACTGGTTATGAATACCAGTGCCATCCATTCTATCAATATTCCAACGGCTTTGTGGAACTTTAATATCTGTAATAAGGTTACCTTTAATACCAGAGGCTGTAATACCACGATAGTCAGGAGTCACAAACATAGAAGTATCGGAAGCAACTTGAGTCACAAAGTGAATCATACCACGGATTGAAATTCTATCTCCAGCTTTACATTGTTCAGTAAGTCTAGTATTGGATCCTGTAATTGCACTTCCGTTAGCAGTAACTCCTAATGTACCAGTGATCTGTTGAGTTGAGGTACGTTTACAAGCATATACTTGTTTACCATCAAACTCATAGAAAATTCCGTTAACATCATCAAACATGCCTGCACGAACAGCTGCACCTCGCCACTCAGTAACATACATTGTAGCAACTCTTTTGAGTACCGGATCTGTTGCTCCTAGAGTTTGTGTTGCCGCTACTTTATAAACATAGTCATCTACGATAGAGTCAACTGTGTATGTTCCTTCATATCCAGATGTCTCAATACCTTCTAGTCTAACTTTAGCACCAGGTTGTAGACCATGGTCAATCTCATCAGTACCGATTGTAATCAAAGATCCTACAGAAGTACCAGCTGCAGATATAGACCTAATATCATAGTTAGGAGCAAAGAGTGTACCAGTTGAGAATAGGAAGCCTTTACCAGACTGATATCTAAAATACCTTTTACTCACACGAACAACAGAAGCTGCATATGTAGGTGTTTTTGTTTGTAGAATAACACCACCATCTGCTGGTCTATGCAAAATTGTAGCATTAGAAAGAGCATATAAAGTAATAGTTGCTGGGCTACTTACCACTGCACCTGATCTGGCAGCAAATGTAAGAGATGTGAGTGACGGAGTTGATTTAATAAAGAAAGGTCCTGATGCATAGTCTCTATTAGTACCCGATCCAACTTCAACGTGAATGTTTGTGCCTGGGATAAGTCCGTGAGGGTTAGTAAAGTTTAGAGTAATTACACTTGGGTTAGCACCATTAGATGTAGCACTAGCAACTGGAATAGAAGCCCCCGCATAGATACCACCAACTCTTGTTAATGTTTCTTCTGTATGTAATGATTGTCCATTTGACGAACCAACAATACCACGAGCATAGTATTTTAACCTCGTTGTATTAACAATTGTTTCAACAAGGAATGAACCATCTGCACGGGAGAAACCTGCAACACCAGCATCTAACCCTGATACGTTAACAACATCACCAACTGATAGACCGTGGGCTGATTCAAAGGTAACTGTAATTAAAGAGTTTGTAGCTGAACCAGAATTGTAGTTTGTCGTTACAGCAGTAGTATTAATATCAATACCTTCATTCTGATAAACTGATGGGTAACCTTTAACAGTACCATAGCCAGCCCATTTAGTAGGCTGCAATCCATACTCAAAGTCAGCATCAATCATTGACTCTGGTAAGGATACTCTCATACGTTCAATAGCATCTGTACCAAATGCATAAGGTCTGATAGTTGTATCACCTTGTGGATCTTCTACAAAGATTTGCAGAAGATCAGTTGATGCCATACCTGTAGTAGCTTTAGCTAGTGTAAGTGTAGTAAAACCATTTTCTCTGGTTACGATTGTAGGCCAATGCCCATCATCTGCGCTATTTGCAGATGTTACTACAGCAGTTGTACCGGCATGTTCAGCACCAGCAAAGTTGTAAATAACCACATTGTCGGTTACGTTAGTAATGATTAGGAATTGGTCCAAAGTATAAGTCCCTGGAATTTCAATTGTACCTGCTCCGGCACCTCCAGGTGTAAATACATAATCACGAATTAATTGTTTTCCCATTGTCTATCCTAAAGCTATTGCGTATGCTATCGCATTTTGATTAAGTGTGTCGGAATCTGCATTTACTCCAGCGGCACCTTGAAGACCAGTTGGTCCTCTTTGTCCTATAGCCGCAAATACGTTCCATGTATTATTTATAAAGATAAAATCGACGGTGTTCTGACCAAGGTCAAGTCGGAAGTTATCTGCATTCCCTTCAATTGTTTGCCCATTTCTTGCAACATCTAAGTAGTTTGTTGCATTCCAATTAGCTATATCTATAAAGTGAATAGTATTACCTGTTGCAGGGCTAGCTGGTAGAGTTACAGTAAAAGCCCCACCAGAAGTATCAATTGCTAATCTATCTCCTGCCACTGCAGTATAGTTACTTGTCTTTACTTTGTAATCTGATTGGAAAGCAGAGAAGTCTGAGTCAAAACCTAAGTATTGTCCACGAAGTGCCCCAAAGTTCCAAGTACCTAATTCAAAACTACTATGTCCTACATCAATAGTTTGATCGGATACTGATGAATCTAACCCATCTTGTATAAGGTTTTCAAAAGCATAGAACTCGCCGTTAGATGCATCTCTAATAAATCCAGCTCGTCTGATAGTTGTTCCACCATCATCAGAATATCTACCAACAAGACCAATATCAACAGCATCTGTTGAGTTGGAGTCAGCAAGTTTGATCATTGCATTGGTAACTCTAAGATCAGTTACCTGATTGTTAATCTGATCACCACCAACAACAAGGTCACCAGATACATTCAAGTTACCAGAGATAGTTGATCCACCGGCAAAAGTAACTACTGATGATGTACTAACATCTTGACCAATAGCAATAGAACCACCGGTAATAGTAACACCAGTACCACCTGAGAAGTGAGCCCTTGTGTCTGATGCAACAGGTCCTTGATATGTAATTGTACCATTAGAAGCATTATAACTAAGAGAACCATCACCACCAGCATCAGTTACAGTTATTGCATTCTTTGCATCTGAATCTGCTCTTGCTGTAGTATAGTAAAGATTGCCACCTTCGGTTAGATTGCCTGTATTTTTAGTTGCTAATCTAGCATCAAAGTCAGAATCAACTCTTGTAGACGTATAATACTTATTTGTACCTTCTGAAAGGCCACCAGTATTATGATTTGATAATGTAGAAACTTGGCCAGTTACGTTACCAATAAAGTTACCTTGAGCCTGGACGTTACCAGATGTAATGATCTCAGAAGCACGGATATCACCAGATACACCAACACCACCAGCAACAACCAAAGCACCAGTTGTTTTGTTAGTAGATTGTATGTTTGATGGAATATCAACAATACCTGTTGAGTCAATAGAGAATAGTGTAGTACCATTTGAAAGATCATAATTGGCACCAATATCTCTTTTAATTTTAAAGTTTGTTGCATTACCTTCATAACCAATAATAAAGTCATTAGCTGCTTGTACACCAGAGATGCCAATTGCATGATTAAACTGATCATTTTTACCAAGAGAAACAATTGTATCTCTGGACGAGTCACCACCAAAGTGATATACAGTATGATTAGAGTCGCCAAATGATGCTTCTGTATTAAATGATATACCAGAATACTCATGCATATGCATTGTAGATTGGTTACCAGCACTATCCCTAAATACAGGTGAGCTAATATTTGGAGAAGTAATAGTTTTATTAGTAAGAGTTTGTGTGCCAGTTATTGTGGCATAGTCTTTAGCAAGTAAGTCTAGCCTATCACTATCCATAACTGCAACTACTCGAGCATCTGCTCTTGCATTAGTATAATATAGATTAGAACCTTCGGCTAAATTACCCGTATTCTTAATACCAAGCCTTATATCAAAGTCACTATCGTGTCTAGCGCCAGTATAATATCTATTAGTACCTTCAGAAAGGTCTGATGTTGATTTATTACCAAAGTCTGTAGTAAAATTTGAAGTTTTATATGTTGTTACATCAAAAGTACCAGTAGAAGAATCAAAAGAAATATCACCAGTAGCATGAAGATGAGCAACAACATCTGCTCTTACAGGTCCTTGATATGAAATAACACCAGTTGATGCATTATAACCTAAAGAACCATCTCCACCATTATCACTAACAGAAATAGCATTTCTAGCACCAGCGGTAATTCCTGTAAGACCTTCATCGATCCGACCTTGAACACCAGCGGAATCAAGAAATCTTAGAATAGAATTATTAGCAGCTTTATAATAGATGTTACCATCTGCATAGTTTACGGCTAATTCACCATATTCTAAATCAGAGCTATCTGGAATCCTGTTTTGAACAGAACTCTTTTTATGTATTAATTTTACTGCCATAATGACCCTTAAAAAAGATTATAACTGAATTAAAAAACTCAGTGTGATATTATCACTTGTATTTAGTATGTTCCGCCATTAACCTCATGTATGATAACTTCACCAGCACCGTCAACTGTAAAATAATCTGAGCTGAAGCTTGCAACTCCTGGATTAGAAGATGTGGCTAATTCAGCTGAGAATGTAAGGGTATTCGCTGTGTCATCATATACAATGTCTAAACCTTCACCAACTTGAATAAGATTGTTTAGTCTATCATCAATGCGCTCATTAGTTCCTACTCCATCAATCTTAAAGTCTAGTCCACTTGGAAGATTAATTGATCTATTGAAATCCCAGTTATCTGTACCAGCATTCCATAGAATATTTGCACCAGCTGTAGATACTTCGATACCAGAACCAGTAGCAGCAGCTGAGTCAGCAGCTCCGTCAGCAAGAACAATAGTTTTATCATCAACAGTCATAGTTGTTGAGTTAATGATTGTTTGAGTACCGTCTACTTGTAGATCACCACGGATAATAACTTTACCTTGAACAGCCATGTTGTTACCAGGATCAAGCCACATAAGAGCATTATCGGAGTCTGTTGTAGATAGAATGTTACCATTTAATCTAACATTATCTACATCTAATTGTGTCAACCCAGCAAGATCAGTAACTGTAGCACCTGGATTTAGTCCTGTTGAACCAAGAGTTGTTTCCGAAACTGTAATTGCACCATTAGTGTTACCAAAGTCTGTAGCATCAAAAGATGCAACACCTTTATTAGTATCAGTAGCAGTTTCTGCAGCAATTGTGAAAAGAGAACCAGATGCAGTAACATCGATTCCTTCCATACCTTTAATATTAAGTGTATCTGAACCTAGAGCAATTGAGCCAGTAGATGAGGAATCACCAGCAACATTAAGAGTTGTTGATACAGAGACTGAACCAGCTGCAGTAAGTCTACCTTGATCATCTACAGTAAATGTAGGAATAGCTGTTCCACTACCATATGAACCAGATGTTACGGAAGTGTTATCAAGAGCCATTGCAACTTGATTAGATGATACTGTAGCAGTTAAGCCAATACCACCAGCAAAAGTAAGAGTTTCGGTATCAAGATCAATAATATCTGAATCCGAACCAGCTTTATATTTAAGGAAAGCAGCTGTAGCTTTAGCATCTACATAACCTTTAGTTGCAGCATGAGCTGAATCCGTAGGTGTTGCTAGGTCGATAATATTAGTAAAACTTACATCAATAAGACCATCGCCGTTTGGTGTAAGAACAATATTACCATTAGTATCTGTTGAACTAATTGTATTACCATCGATAGTAATATTATCAACAAGTAATTCGTTAATCTTTTTATTTGCGTCTACAAGTAATGCAGAGTTAGCAGTCAGAGTACCTTTAGCATGATCTAATTGCTGTGTAAAAAACTTACCACCAATGACTTCATGATTGGCAGCATCTCCGCCTGTTTCTGTTCCATGTCCAAAATAGAGACGATCACCACCATTGGAACCGTTATCTGCTAAGGACGAATATGCCATTTCGCCGGCGGCTAACGTTGCTGGATTGCCTGACGTAGCACTGCGTTTTAATCGTATTATTGATGCCATCAGTATTGGCCTCCATTAAAGTTAGTATTTTCTAATTCTTGCTCGGCTTCAAATTTGCCGGACGTTTCATTATATACTAAGACAGAGCCAGTTACAGCACCGGTGGTATCAACTCCACCTAAACTTGAGACATTAAAAGCACCAGATGCAACCCGTCTAATGGGTGTACCTACTACTATCTTTTTTATTTGTGTTGTAGAACCAGCAACCTTTACTGATCCAACTGTTCCGCTAAAACCTACTCTTGACGCCATTTATACTACCTCGTAACAGATGGGGATACTGCAATTCTACCTTCAAGCACTCGCTCTATGATAGTATTAGAATCACTGTCTGAGTATGCCATTTCTACATCATATACATATCTTCCTGCTTTTAATAAATCTGTTTGTGAATTGGTAAGACTTAGAGTAACAATACCATCAGTCGGCGGCGTCATAACCGCAGTAACAAAATCTGTTGTATCAGCACTATCACTGTTAAAATTTTTCTTCATTTTAGCAGATATTAAATGATTTGTTAAATTTTTTGCTGAGCCATCTGTATTAACCAGATAGAGTTGAATGGCAACATCCGCGCCTTGATCAATAGTAAATGTTTCTTCCTGTGCCATGTTTTCCCATATTCATCAACTGTGTTATTAGTGTTATTTATAAAGATTTTGCACTCTAAAAAAAGTTAAATTAAGGGTTTACATTCCCGCAAAATGTGTTATAATAATACTGTAAGTATTTATAAGGGTAGTGGTAACTCCAATAGATACCCTTTTAAATCATTTACTGATGATGCATGGGTAACATATGTCTGAGGACCATTATAGGTTTTATTAAAATCATATTGACATATTGTAGAGAATCCATTACCCATAACGGCGCCCCATGCGCTACCTGGCATGCCTTCACCCTCAAGCGAATCTGGAAAAACGTGACCTGTAGGATGCCCATAACATATTGTAGGACAGTTAATAAGTGCTGCAGTATAATAACTGCCGCCCATATATGTGTAGTGCTTCTCAGAATGTATAAGAGTATCAATTAGTTCACTAGGGTGCATTTCGTAGTCAACTATCTTAACTGGATAATCAGAATACTGTTCTATATTTTCTATTATATCTAGTTGACCAGATTTTTCAGCCATTCTTCTATGATAATTATATCCGCCTTTTGAATTCTTATATTTCTGGAGAGTAATGTAACCACCTCCACCTACCCATTGTTTCTTAAATGGCCAAATACATTGTGCATTCCATGGAGAAGTTACATTACAAGTTTCTTCATAAAATTCTACAATCCATTCTACACCACAAGAAGGTTCTTCAAAGTTATCCATAAACCATCTAAGTTGTTCGTCAAAAGAATATTTATGGTTAGGTGTATGATAACAACCTTTATAAAATATAGGCACAAATACCTTTATAGTTACCTTATCTGTTATAAGACCTTCTTCGCACATACTTTGAATCCGCCATAACACATGGCAGAATTGGCTCATAATAGTCGCATGAGCCTGAACTGTTCTTTCATCAAATTTTATATAGAACATGATTTTTGTATGTCTCGTTCTCAATCTTTGTAGGATCGACTAAGAAATAATTATATGTAAACCTCATATTATCATCTGATTTATAATCGTGCCAAGTAACATTTGTTTCTCCACAAAAAACCATTAGTCTGTTAGGTTTCCATTCAACAGTTTCTTCATTACCATCAATATAGAATGTAGTGCCTGGTGCCTTTTCTGGTCCGATATAAACAATGGCAGACATAATCTTAAACTCTGCTTCATCATGTATTCTGTGATGGTAATTAGGAGGAGTTGCAGCAGTATGAATAAACTTAGCTAGTTTATCATAATTTCTTTTATGACTAAACAGATAGATAAGTTCTGCAATTTCAGGAGTAGGATCATAATCAAACATAGTTCTCTTTACATCAGATCCAGTTTTAGCACTTTGATACATTTTATATAACATATCATATACGTTTTTATCTAAGTAATCATCTATTATAATGCGTTCCATAATTCCTTCAATCTCAATGTTTCTTCATTTTTTATTTTTAGCCAATCTTTATCACGATCTGATATACTAATCTTGCAGTAATCATCTAGGTCCACAGCCCATATTTTATTATCTTTATCAACTATAAAATTTGAGAACTGATAGTCATGAAAACTATAATCACCTTTATGCATTACAACATCGTTCCAAAGATAGTTCATATGAGATAAATCTATATATCTACCTTTGATATACTCTGATATAATTGTAAGAGAGTGTCCAGAAACTTCATATCTAAACCAAGGTATGTTAATAAATTCAAATTTGTCTTTATGCAATCTTTCTAAATTTTTAACAGTCTCGACAGGGCTATCTTTATATTCAATTGTTTTAACAATATGAAAGTCGGTAATCCTAGTTCTTTTTTTATCTATGTTCATTTTCTATATTGTTCCATTGTAAAAGAAGAACCAGTGAGTGTATTATAGTCAGCATCAAAATTCGACCAAACCAAAGCCTCTGGTGCATCATATAACATGTCGCAGTTCTTACAATAATCTATAGAATCAAATTCATGCATCTCATGTGCTTTTCTTAGTTTATTGTATTCATCTCCATACCATACTTCCTCAATAGTCTGGTGTGATAAGTGTCCTAATACTCCTTTACTATCTTGACCTAAAACCATACAGCAAGGAACAACAGCACCAGTCATACCACCATTACCACCTGCTCTTACAATCAGATCAGGAGAGAAAGGTCTACCACAGCTACGTTTCTTTTTACCTATTCTCCAATCAACGCCAAGTTGACCAGACCAGTTATGCATTTTCCATATAGAAGCCTTAACCCCAGGAACATGTTTAATCCAGTTACATATGTATTCACTAGCCTCATAGTTTACGTTGTCGTTATCTAAGATTAAATGATAAGAACCCATATTACCACCATATTCAATGGCAGCATTTGTATTATCCATTACTTCATAGAAAGCATCTTTACTCATTTGTTCTTTATATAATCTAGGATTATAGCCCGTAACAGAAACTCTAGCAAAGTGCATACCAGCATCAATGGTTCTTTTCATAAGATCATCTTTAAACCAGAAGCCGTTAGTGATAAAGGACATTTTAAATCCTCTATCAGTACCAGCTTTTACAAAGTCAGGTAATTTCTTATTCATGGTTGGCTCACCAGAACCTTCAAGATATATCTCTTCACATTCTGTATCTGTTAATTGATCTAACATATCAACAAACATCTTATAGTTCATCATTCTTTTAAATGATTTTTCTCTGCCACCTTCAAAAGAATGTGGACAGAAGGTACACGTATAGTTACATGAACCACATATCTCTATTACTGCTTTTTTAATCATGTTATAAATACCTCTGGATAATTATTTATAGGTGAATTAAATGAAGCCCATTGACTCAGATATACTAGATGTAATAGAAAATAATATGAAACGAGGTGGACCGGGAGATAAAACCAAACCTGGTGAATATGATACTACTGCATGGTTTCATAAGACAAGTAAATCTATTGAAAAGAGTATGGAAGATCCTAGCTCAATTACAGCTCAAACTAAAAATCAGAACATTTGGTTTTGTTCTATTCCTTGGACTCAAGTTTATTCAGAAATAAATGGTAACTATCAAGCTTGTTGTTTTGGCTCAGATTCCCGTGTAAGTATTGATGATGTATCTCTTCAAGATTGGATGGAAAATAGTGAATACATGAATAGCATTCGCCGCGAAATGTTAGATCCAAATTCAGACTACAAGGCTGTTGAAACAATATGCGAAAGATGTAGATCAGATGAAAGGCGATACGGTCGATCTCGAAGAACTAATTGTATGAAAATGCATACTAATGATCCTGTATTCTGGGATGGTATAGAACGAACTGCAAGATTTTTTAGAGAAACTGGTGAATATTATTTTGATGAAAGAATATGTGAAATACAATTAAAAATCTTTGGCTCTGAATGTAACCTTGATTGCCATATGTGTATGCATGCTAACTCTACCATGCGGTGGGATATGGCTGTAAAAAAAGGTGTTTGGAATGAAGAGTTATTTGGACCAATGGATAACAATAGAATTGAATATGTAAATAATGCCTTAAAAGATAGATCAGTTGGTATGTTAGAGCAAATAAAAAAGTTGGCTCCATATGCAAGAAGTATTAAAATCATTGGTGGTGAACCTCTTATAATGAAAAGGCAATATGAATTATTAGATGCCTTAATTGAATGTGATGAAGCAAAAAATATTATCATTAAGTATCAAACCAATTTTACAAAAATGAAAGCTGGAAGACATAATATTTTTGATTATATTCCTAAGTTTAAAAAAGTTGCAATGGTAGCATCTATTGATGGTGTTGGTAGAGATATTGAATATATGCGAAGAAGAACAGATTGGGATGAGGTAGAAAAGAATATAGATATTTGTAATGAATATGATAATACTGTTGTGGATTTTAATGGTTTGGTATCATTTCTAAGTGTGATGAGATTTCATAAAGTCATTGACTACTGTAAAGATAATCCTAAAATCCACCAAATTAATTGGGCTATGATTGAAAGACCTAAAGGTTTAAGAGTAAATAATCTACCGTATAAAATTAAGAATAAACTTATACCTTTGTATAAGGACTGGCCAGATATTCAAGCAGCTCTTGAAAGGCCACCTGAGAATGATTGTAATATACAAGATGTTTTGAAATATCTTTTAAAACAAGATGAGGCTTATGTTGGTACTAGATGGGAAATGCATTTATTTGAAGAATTTCCTGAACTTGAAGAATTTTGGGAGGGTTAGATGAAACTAACTTATGGAAATCAAACTATTGATTTATTTGACAAGGGCATACCTAAACAGGTATTATTGTCACTATCGGGTGGATTAGATTCAGCATCTTTACTGTATTTAATTCTTAAATTCTTTCCTGAAGTTGAAGTAATTCCTTTTACGGGAAGAGATAAGACAGCTCCTATGGATTATGAGTGTACACTTGACATACTTCAGCTTATGAGAGAAATTTTTCCTAATGGTAAACTAGCTGAGCAAGATGTATATCCATTTGATATTATGGATCCCGAATGGAGACAAAGGGCAGAGGATGAATGGGAATCAGAAAAAGTAACAATGCCGGACGGAACTATTGTAGATAGATGCACTGGTTTATCAGGTCTTGTTAAATTATTAATGTTAAGAGAAAACGCCGGCAGAATATTGAGACAATATCCTGAATCATATATTGTCACGGGCATGACAGCTAATCCGCCAGTAGAAGATCAGCACAAGTATGGTTTTTACGATGTAGCTGAACGACGAAGAGATACTAGGGATAATAACCCTTGGAAGACCAGACTGTATCAACCATATATTAATGTAGATAAAAAATTTGTTTCTGGAGTATATAAAGATGAAGGTCTAATGGAAAGCCTTTATCCCTATACAAGTTCATGTGTAGGATTTCCAGGAGAAACCGAACATTATACAGAACCTTGCGGTAAATGTTTCTGGTGTAATGAGAAAGAATGGGCATTTAAAAATGATTAATATTATCGTTACAAGTAAACCAGTTGATGGTTTATTACATTATAGTTATGAATATTGTTGTGCACTTAAGGCTGCAGATATTCCAGCTAGGGTTCATATTATTACACGTCGTGATTATGCACCTGAAGACTATATGGCATCCTTAGAAAACAAGTATAAAGATACTATAGAAGATGTTTATATTAATGATTATTATCCATCAGATGATAAAGAAGTAAATATGGTTATGGGTCATAGTATGGTTTCAATACCATATAGAGATTTACACGAATATGATGAAGATCGTTACTTTATGTTACATTCATTATTTCGTAAGAAACCAATTATTTCAGTACATTCAGAAAATGATATAGAAGGGTATTCACTTGCCCTCGAACATTTTAAAATTGATATTACATATTGTTTATGTGACAAAGAAGTATATCCAAATGGCCATGGTGATCATTTTGAAAAAACAATAAACTTTTCTCTTTACAAAACTCCAAAAGATGATATAATGTTTAAGTATCTATTCTTAGGTACAAACAAAGAGTATTATAATGAACTAAGTGATGTTGTACCAAATTATGAAAGCCATGGTATTCTTACAATGCAGGGCGAAGATTATTTAAATCCAGATTGGAATAACGTCAGCGCACCAGTTCAAAATCTTATGGGAATGTTTGAGACTTATGTTTATAATAAGCAAACATTTGATCCAGCTCCAAGAATTATTATGGAGTGTAAATACTTTAATAAAGAAATTATATATAACAGAAGTGCAGATATAATTGATGGTGGTTCTGTCTATATGAATAGAGAACCGCAAGAACCAAATCTTGAAGAAATAGTGAAAGCATATAATGAATTACAACGGGTGGGATAGAGAATATCAAGAAAACCGAGAGATGTACCATTTACTTTTTGACCAAGCAATGGTTAAAGAAGTTGAAGGTAGTACCGAAGGTTTAGAATCAGCAATCTCCTCATATACAGGACGTTCGCATTGTGTAGCTGTGGCTAATGCTACAGATGCTCTTAGATTTTCTTTATGGGGAATAGGACCTGGTGATGAGGTTCTTGTTTCAGATTTCTCATGGATTTCTACATCATCTTGCATTTCTATGGTAGGTGCAACTCCTGTGTTTTGCGATATAAGTTTACATAGTTATCATATATCACTCGATAGCATTAAACGTATGACGACCAATAAAACTAAGGCACTAATCTATACTCATCTTTATGGTAGTATGTCCGAAACAAAAGAGATAGAAGAATGGTGTATCAATAATGGTATTAGATTTATAGAGGACTCTGCTCAGTCTCTTGGCTCATCACTTGACGGACGTAAAGCAGGTACTATAGGCGAATGTTCATCATATAGTTTCAATGGTAATAAAGTTGTTGCTGGTATATCTGGCGGTGGTATGTTTATGACTGATAACAAAGAACATGCCGACTATGTAAAAAGAGTAAGACGCCATGGTAAAGATAAAGATTTTGCTGAACTAGGTTATAACTCAAAGATGTTTATTACCAATGCAGATATTATTCAGTATAGATTAACTCAGATGCCTAAGTGGCAAGAGAAGCGTAATGAGATAGCTGCCATCTATACCAAAGAACTGAAGTATGATGTTATATGCCAGAATATACCAGTCGCA
>Ga0206125_10001871_pt1 | contig 23390 bp, 19 predicted proteins | sample Helgoland_Spring_4_FD_148598 | JGI IMG/M metagenome (GOLD analysis project Ga0206125, IMG submission 148598) | Pelagic subsurface seawater microbial communities from Kabeltonne, Helgoland, North Sea - Helgoland_Spring_Bloom_20160331_1 | ecosystem: Environmental > Aquatic > Marine > Epipelagic ... | reverse complement strand
CTTCATTAGATATCTGGGAAGCTGCCAGACCAGAAGTTGAAAGCTACATTAAAAATAATCTTGGACCAAAAGCATTAATAAGAGATCTAATAAAAACAGCACAAACGCTTTCACATTTTGGCCCTAAACTACCTAATTTATTGGAAAACCTCTTGGCCACTGACATCAAAAATAAAATGAACCACAAAAAGAATAGTGTTAAAAGTAAACTTACTTGGGTTCTAATTGGAAGTGCTTCAACTGCATTAATCATTACTATACTAAATCATTTTTAATAGATCTATTTCTGCTAATGCTGCTTTTTCATATTCAATAAAACCTTGCTCAGCTTTCCAAAAACAATACGCAGCCAGTCGCCAATGATAAAGGGGGCCAATTATTTTATACCGACTTCGCAATTTAGTTGTGAGGTTCATTAGAAAAGCTTCATGATCTTTCATTGAAAGCTTTCCTGTGCCATAAATTTTATGCATTCCGGGAGAAAGAAACATCACAATATCTACAATTGGATCTCCAATAGCAGGGCATTGCCAATCAATAAGTCGCAACCCTTCATCTCCTAATATCAAGTTACCCGGCACAACATCAGTATGTAATAACACAGGATCAATATCTGAAATTGATACATCTGGACATATCTTGATTAATTTATTTTTATGATAATTGTTTAGCTTATTTATTATTTTAAGGCCAGTTTGTTTAATGTCTGGTGGCAAATTTGAAAGAATTCGTAATCCTTTTGGGTATTTGTGTTTGCGAATTCGAGTTAATAATTCTGATACAGTCCCTACATCGTGAGACCATGTGTGACCTTTAATGTAATTATACAAAAGAACATCACCAAAAGGCGTTTTTAAATACTTATAGGGTTTTGGCGCAATATCTGAACCGTCAAGCCAAAGAAGGCATTTATACTCTGCTTCTGGGGTGTTATTAAAAAGAGGGTTAGTGTTTGTTTCTAAATACAGTTTACAAATTAAATCCTTTTCACCTTTAAGCCGCCATACTTTATTTGTTTGCCCCCCAGTTTGGGCATGCCATTCAGTTTGATTTGATAGTATTCCCTGCATGAGAAGATAATTTTGTAATTGGTTTATTATTTCATAATCAAAATTCATCATAAAGTTTTACATTACTCATTCAAACTTCACAAGGTTTTGATCTTTTCAAGATGTATTTGTTTCATTAGAAAGTATTCAAGGCCCTGTGGCTCAACTGGATAGAGCAGCCCCCTCCTAAGGGGCAGGTTGGTGGTTCGAATCCACCCAGGGTCACCATAGATTATCTATAGATATTAAATTAATATCATTATAAGATAAAATTTCTTATTAAAGGAATAGCTATGTATAAGTTTTTATTTATATTATTTTTAACAACATTATTAAATGTAAAACCTTTGTTTTCCCAAAATAATAACTTTATTATGAGTGTTGATACTGCTTTCAATTCAGGAAATGTCTTAGGATTTTACAATAATTTAAGAACTCAAAATAAAAGCAAAATTAATTTTAACCTTGAATATTCAAAAAGAAGTTTGTCTTCACAATTGTCTCTTAATTTTGATGATCATGACAAACTTAACTTTGATAACTCATATATTAATTATGAGAAAGGAATAGCAAACTTAAGTATTGGTAAAGTTGACCGTATCTGGTCTTTTTCAAAAAAATCATCTCTTATTTTATCTTCAAATAGTAGGCCCTTAGAGGCTATTTCTATAAATTTAAAAAATAAATTTAATACGAACTGGATGCCCTCAACAGCAAATTGGTCAGTTGAGCTTATTAATGGATTAACTAAAAACTCATTTAATAGTAAAAATTCAATGCTTACTGGCTCAAGATTAATTATCAGCCCATCAAAACAGCTAAGTTTTGAATTTTTACAAACGGCACAATGGGATGCTCAACATAATAGGTTAAATTCGTTTAATATTGATGCTTTATTATTCGGGGATACCAATAATGGTATAAATGCTGATATTAATAAGATGGCCGGTTTTGGGTTATCATATTTAATCCCTTTAGGAGCAAATACCTATCGCTTTTATAGTCAAGCCATAGGAGAGGACGAAGCCGGTAATTTACCTTCATGTTACTCATGGATGGCAGGCCTTGAATTGACAACCCAAAATATGAAATTTCCAACAACTTTATCAATTGAAGCTATCGATACACGGATAAAAACAAGTACAAACGGGTTTTGTGGGGCAAACTTTATGTATAATAACCACGTTTATGATTATATCAATTATGACACTGTATTAGGAGTGCCAATTGATACTGAAGGTACTTCTTTGGAGTTTTTTGGACAGTCTCAGGTAAATAATAATTTAAGCATTAATTATTCAATAAAGTTTCTTAATATCAATGATAAAGATTATTCACAGCATCGATTGTCATCAAAGCGTAGCTTAGGTACAATAACATCATTAGGAATTTATTGGGAAGAAGGTGGTTTTGATCTGGGTGGGAGTATTGGTTATCAAAATATGATATTAGATAAAACTAATATATTAAACGGCACAATATTTAGCCTACATACGTCAGTAGAATTTTAAGTATTTCTAATACTAGTAACAGTCACATAGTATTAAATATATCCCTTTTTACTTACCTATACCTTTTATTATTGTAATGATCATATTAATGATAATTTTTAATTCACCAATATAACCTTCGTTATGTCTATAAAAATTTTCTATAGATACTTCTTTTGTATTTGCATCTAAACACTAAGACTATTCAAATTTAATTTGTGGTAATCCAGTAATGCCAGATTTAATATGATGTCTTTCTGTATATCCCTTGATTTTTTCAAGTACTCTAAAGCATATAAATAATAGTTAGATTATGCCCAATCAAATTCATCGCACATTTCAAAAAAAATTAAGGAATTGCATAAATAAGGTATTTACATAAAGTTTTAATCAATCATAAAATTCTATTTATTTCAATTTTTGTTTCGCAAACAACTTTTATTCATATGGACGTTTAGAAAGGTTTTCTATTTTTCTGAAAAAAGAAAAGCATTACTAAGAAATATTTTGTATTCATTGACATGAGCAATATTACCCTGGCAAATCTTAAAGGTTACAAATTTAGATATTTATAAATAATTCTCGTAATCAGTCTAGTTTCAAATTACTGGTCATTTTAATGAGATTTAGATAATGGAATCTTACAGACAACAGACAATGTGTAACTAAAAGCTCAGTGTTTTAAAAAAGTAAATTCAACTATGATCCTATTGTGATAAATATATTTTTACAGTCTAATAACCTCCTCCCTTTAAAATTAGGATCACACCCTTCCAAACAATCCACAAATCCAAGCTAAGCATCCCTAATGAAGAGCGTCTTAGATACTCTTCAATATATTCATACTCATAAATAGAATTACCCATTTCGGAGGTGCCTTTATTGATGTGCCCCAATCCAAGCAAACCACCTCTGAGTAATAAGCGCGTCACATTACCCTGAGCTTTGTCACGCTCATAGTGCAGTTCTGACAATGGTCTAGGCCCAACAATACTCATATCACCGATTAATACACTCCATAACTGGGGTAGCTCATCTAGATACCATTTCTTAGCAAAAGCACCGACAACAGTACGGCTTTCAGGTGTCCATTCTGCAGAAAAAGCAATCCAATCGTGTTTTGCTGCACCCACTGGCTCAATATATTTTGTTTTAATTAAGCGTAGTTTCCATTTCTTTATTTTCTTACCACCACTTATTCCCCAATAATAAAAAAACATAGGTCCTTTATTTTCAGGAATCCAAATACCTTCAATAAGGTATGCAATTTTAAGTAGAAAAAATATGGGTAAACTTAATGTGAGTAAAATAAATGCAACAATCTTATCAAAAACTAATTTAAAAAACCTTGGTGATAAGGGTTCATTTATCTCAAAGATGTGAGCGTATTTGATTTTTATTTCTTCATTTGGCGGCGTGTAAGGAAATGCTTCAGTAGGCTCTGTTATATTAGACATCTTTAATAATCCTATGATCTTCTAAAATTTAATTTATAAATAATTTGAGTCTTGCGGAAATAGTAGTTCTCCAATTATTTACACAATTAAATAAATAAGCTTAAATTAATTTAATATTTTTCAATATTTAAGCTTTAAATTAAATTTTTTGTCTTTTAATTATTTTGTTTAAAATAATAATTATGAATTGTGTATTAGTAAGTAAATATCTTTTCCATAAGCGTCTTGGCTCAGAAATTAATCTATATAACCACTCAAGTCCCATATTCCTTACCCAACTTGGAGCTCTTTTCTGATGACCTGCCAATATTGGGAATACACCTCCAATCCCAACCATCAAACTATCTAGCTTATTTTTGTTTTTATTCATCCATACTTCTTGCTTTGGGCAGCCAAAAGAAACAAAAACAATTTTTGGCTTTCGACTGTTTATTTTATTGATTAATTCATCGTTTTCTCTTTCGGAAAGTTCTCGAAAAGGAGGCGATATATAGTCAACAACTTTTAAAAAAGGATGACTCATCTTTATTTGATCTTCAATTCCTTTCAATACTTCATAAGTAGATCCTAAAAAAAGAACAGGTAGTCCGTCATTAGAAGATTTTTCTAATAACACATTTGCTAAATCGTATCCTGCAATTCTCTCAACATCTTTGTGTCCTTTAGATCTTAGAAGCCAAACCAATGGCATTCCATCTGTAACAATAAAGGAAGCATCAAGGAGCACATTAAAAAAACTCTTATCTTTGTGAGCTTCAGTCAACATGTGAACGTTTGAAACACAAACATACCCTCCACTCCCAGTCTTGGTATGGTTGTATATATCATTTATTTGGTCTCTTGCGTTTAAAGTGCTGTAAGGCAAATCAAATAATAATGTATTTTCAGAAGTCATTATTTTTCCCAGCATAATTAAGTGATTTAATAAATATTATTATCAAATATTAAAATATTTAGCTTTTTATGTTAGTTGGTTTTTAATTATTTTTCATATTAAATCGAATATATTTTGTATAAAAACTTTGGCTTTTTCATTTGCCCATGCACCTGATTATTGTGATAATTGTATAAAAAATAATCTTTAATTCAATGATATAACTTGTATTTTGTATATAATAGTTATCAATAATTGTTTTTTTTTCGATTGCTTCCATACCTTCAGCATATCCCAATTTGATTTGAGATAACCCTGTAATACCTGGAAGAATTTGATACCTTTCTTTATATCCTTTAATTTTTTTTGAGTATTCTAATGCATGTATATAATAGTCTGGTCTTGGCCCAATCAAACTCATCTCACCTTTTAAAACATTCAAAACTTGAGGTAATTCATCGATACGCATTTTGCGTAAGAATTTACCCATGATTGTGATTCTATCCACTTCAATAGGCTCGTCATAATTTCTGGTGATTTCATTAACAGCTTTCATAGTGCGAAATTTATATGCAGAAAAAGAAACGCAGTCCTTACCCATACGGTCCTGATGAAAAAATAAACTTCCTGGGTTAAAAAAGTAATTCATAAAAAGCAATATTATTGAGAAAATAATGAGTAACGGAATTAGAAATATGCATACAATCACATCAAATATACGTTTATTAATCCAAAAAAGATTATTTAATTTTGTGTGATTAGATATATACATAAAACAATCCTTACTTGTTAATGTCTTTATATTATATCAAAATGATATATCAAGCTAATTGTAGTTCATATTTTTTTTCCACAGCACGTCTAAATTTTTTTTTCTAAAAATTTTCAAACTTAAATCCCTTAAACCAGAAATATTATCTCTTGATGATAAAAAAATATTTGTTCCTAATCTATTCTCGATTTTATTTTCAAATCTCAAATTAAAAAATAAATTTAATTTGGAAGTACTATTTATTTTATCAAAACCTAATTGAAATTTTATGTTTTGATGCCCAAAACTAGCATAAAGCTCCGACTTAAATTTATTATCCTGCTCTTGAAGGCCTATTGTGAAATCAAACTGGTTTAATATGTCAAACCAAGTATTTCCAAGACCTACATTTACATAATCCGACTTATATTTATAATTTATATTTCCATAAAGCTCTGAATTTTCATTTTTTGAAAGTTTTACAAATTTTACATTAAATACTGTATTCTCATCATTTGTTTGTTCTATACTAAAATTACCAAAACTATTTTTTGAGATAATCACATCTTTATTCAAATTTATTCCATAAGATATTTCTTCTTTGTTTTTAAAAAATAATTCTGCATTAGTATTAGATAAAATACTTTGGCTAAAAATTAGATTTGAATTATTTTCAGATATAATAATATATATATTTTTGGAGTTATTTTTCTGAAGTTTAAGTCCACTATCGATTTTCTCACTTAAATAAAAAAGATCAGATAAATCTCCATGATTTTTTGAATTTAAATAAGCATTCTTTGGAATAGAAAAAGCATATTTACTTTTACCTTTGATTTTTGGCACCCAAAGTATAGTTTGTTTTGTAGGCTGAGTTAAAAATAAATCATCGATTTTATTAATAATTGATTCATTGAATCCAATTATAATAGGATTATTTTCTTCTGCCTGAATAGATATCGGCATCAGTAATAATACTATTAATTTATAATGTTTTATTAATGCACTAATTAACATTATTTATAGCTAAGATTGATACCGCAATATTACCTAATACTCTTGAAATAACATCTGTTAATCCTAATATAGATAATTTATCAATTTTAGGTGGTATAACAACAACTGACCCAACTGGTATAATTGTATTTTTAGTAACTATACGACTTTCCCCATTTGGCAACAATAAATATGCTCTCCGAATATCCGCCATATTGGTCAAACCACCGGCAGAAGTTATATAGTCATCAATAGTTTTGCTTTTGTTATATCCTGAAACAGTAGTTCTTTGTACAGCACCAACAACAGACACATGTGATGGCCTCTTTGGAAGCATTAATTTATCACCATCTTGTAAATATAAATTATTATTTGTATCCATAATATTTATTGACATTCTGCCTGTAGTTTTTTGATTTCTCAATTGTTGAGCAAAACCTAGAATTGCTTTTATTTGTTCATCAGCTCCATCAATGTCAGATTGTGCCAATGAAATAACAGATGCCTCTAATTGATTTGCAAGTAAATCATTTGATTCTTTTTCTTGAATTTTAATTGACTCTCTTATCAAAACAGCTCCCAAAGGATAAGCTGTATCTGTAATACCTCCAGCTCGTTGTATAATTTCAGTTAAAGGCTCTGATCTAGAAAAAGCATAGTCACCAGGTATATTAAACTCTCCTGATAAATTAATAAACCCACTTATAGCTTCATTGACTGCTTTTGGTACATCAACATAAAAGTTACCTGAAAGAATAGTTTTATCTGTCGTCAAACTACTTAATTTGATGACTTTGGGAGATGATTTAACTAAAATATCATTTATATTTGAAGCCATTGAGATAACAACATTTGAACCGGCCTTTGCATCTATGACCCCTCCAACATCAACTAAATCTTTCAATCTAGTTCTATCAGCTAATGGATATGATCCAGGAAACATAACTGCACCAGAAATAACCCGAAGCTTTGAATCCATGTCGTGAAAGATATAGCTTGAATTAATATCATTAGATTGCGTCAATTCAGCAATCTCAATGCTTTTATCTTCAAAATTGTTTTTTTCATTATTATCAAACAGGAGATTTTGCGTATCAGTACTATCTACAAATTTTTCTCTAATAAATTGTTCACTAAAAATATAAACTATATTTGATTCACCTGGCTTTATATTTTGTGAATCAGAGAAAAATTCGCTAGCATTGTAAGACTGTAAATCCCAATTTATACTGTTTTTTTGTTTAGTAATAAGGCCAATATATAATTTATAAAATTCATCTGTATTAGTTATATCATAAAATATATCTTGTTTTTTAATATGAACGTTTGGTGATAAGAGTAGTACTAATTTATGGTCTAAATAAACTTTTACTGCATCACTTGTCCTTACATCATTCATTAATCTTGAAGTGGATTTACTATTGTAACCACTTATTATTTTTTGATAAGTTCCTCTACTAATAAGATTAATCTCTTGGTTTTGTTCTAAATGAAATTCATATTTCAAATTTTTTATTTTTGGTGTTAAATTCTTATCAGTATTTTGGATAATAACGAATTCATTAACTAACTTAGGCAGCTTACCTTTTAGTTTACTTAAGATATATGAAGAAGTCATACCTTCTAAAAACGGTAAAATGGTCAATAATTCACCATCTAAATAAATTTTTGTTATATTAGATTTTTGAATTATCCTTCTTGTAAAATTAATCTCCTCCGAATATTTTAGCTTCTTATCTTTTATATCTTGCTTTAATTTTTTTGCTTCTAAATCAACATTTAAAGCTGTTGTTTGATTTGATCCCTCTGTTTCACCAATATCCGAAAAAACACCATCTACCTGACTACTTAATAGTTGATTGAAAAACTTCTCCTCAAAAACTAACAATCTATCACCTTCAAGTAATTTTTTATTAGAGTCAGCGCGCATTGCTAATTTAAGATCAAATGCTTCTAGATACGTATCATTTTGTATAAGGGAAATATCATAAACTGTTTTTAGAGTTGGAGTATAAAAAGGCTTTATAGAGTCATAGAATCCTTGGCCTTGCCTTATAGGTACATAAGCAACTCTTACACCATTAAGATAAATCTCCGCCACATTTGCCTCAGATAATTTAGACACAATTGGGTTAAGTGATTTATTGGGATCTGAAGCAACCAATTCTAGATATTTCTTTTTTGTGAATAACCTCAAATCTGATCCAACAGGCAGGGTAATACTCTCATCTTCTAAAGCTATGTCAAGATTTATAGCCTGTATATCTTTACCAACTTTACCATCAATTAATGCAAATGATGTAAATATATCGTTATTTAATACTGCACCACCTTTTAGTACTTCTTTTATACTCAATGGCACATTGGTTTTTATTTCATAGTCCTTCACCACAGCTCCAGAAATTTTTGATGTATTTAAATTACGCGTTTCAATAAAATCTACTTGAAGCGCTTCACCTTTTTTGACCTGATCGTTTTTACCTACTATACGTGTTGATAGCTGTCCATTTGAGTCAAAATATAAAACTTTCAATGATGCTCCAAGAGGCAAAAATGAAGTACCCGTAATAGCCAATAGTTCATTAATTGTCATATTTGGCTTATTATTTGGCAACTCATAGATACCAGGTTTACTTACAAACCCTAAAGCTGCAATCGTTGAGCCTTTATTCGGAACAAATATACGTGCACCATTTTTGATAAGTGGGTCATTTTCAACGGATGGGCTTTGCAAATAATCATAGAAATCAATATTTTGGGTTATTTCATTAAATTGACTTAATGCAATACTTCTCAGAGAACCGTTATCAGAAATACCCCCCGAATATCCAATGACTCTACTCAACGGAGTATATGCAGGCACTGCAATTGTTCTTGGAGAATTCACATTGCCAGATATTTGGACGGTTACCAATCTTGCAGTATTTAGTCTGACAAGTACCTCTGCAGATGCATCATCCAACTTAATCTTATCAAGAATTAATTTACTAACTTCATCCAAAGTCATATTATTCACATTTATTGGATAAATATTTTCAAGCGATATGGTTCCATCGTTCATTACCTGATAAGTTTCATTCAGAGCGCTCAATCCAATTATTATAATCTGTATTGTATCTCCAGGACCCAGTTGATAATCATTTCCGATAGTATTAAAAAAAAGCAAATCTTCATTTTGCTGCTGATTGAATTCATTTAAACCGTAAATATTTAAATCCTGACCAGTTAAAGCCCTATAGTATCTGGTTGATAAAGATTGTTCATTTGAAGTATCTGGAATTGGAGCAATAGCTACATCTTGTTGGGGGTTATAAGACGAATTAGCAACATTTTGGTTTTCAGACGTTAACTTCTTATTAATCACTTCAGTTGATTGTTTTTCTTTTATATTTTCAAGTATTGATGGATTTTCCATTAATAGCTTTTGAGCTTCTGAGCCAGAAAGTGACTGAGACAAACTTGGTTGACATAAAATAAATGTAATAAAAGTGATTAAGCTACTCAAGTATAGAATATTCATTTTTTAACTTCCATATTTGAATTACGAAGTAACATTGTAATATAACCAATGAATGAACCTAGAAATAGTGCAAATATCAAAATCAATACAGGCTTTGGAGCTACCGGATGCAGACTAATTGTGGGCTCGATATATGGCTCAGCTGTGAAATATTTCCCTTTTGATGCAAACATTAACTTTTGCTCCTCTTTGCTTATAAGTTCTGCTAAAACTTCTCTGTGCTCCCGGGAACGTGCAGTACGCAATTTATCTTTATAAAAAGTTAATGGCTCTTTTGAAAAATCAATATATCGCTGCCTCATTATTTGGTCACTTATTTCAACAATCTCATCAATAAGCTTTAAATGCATGTTAGGTTTTGATGTTTTAGCTTTCAGAGTTAAAAAACCCGTGTCTTTATCTTCATGTATTTCAATATTCTCTGAAATATAAATAGCTAAGCGCCTGGCATTAGGTGGGATGTAATTTATTTCATAGTTTCCATATACAAAATTAATTACAACACTGGCATAGCGCATAAATTTATTTTTTGATTCAGAAAAAATATTTAGCGATGAATTCCACTCATCATCATAGATTTTTTTAACGATTTCTTTATTTCTAAAAATTACCTCTGACACTTCAATGGATGTTGTTAATTCTTTAAAAATCTTGAAATCACCTGAAGCATTTGACGGCAATTGAATACCTGAAATAGATGCAAGTCCACTCAACCCAGAAAAAGCATTCATTTGTTGATTTTCGTAAACAGGTTTTACTTTATATTCAACTAAATACTTTTTTTCAGCAATATGGAGATATATCGTAGCAAAAAACACAAAAAGAAGAGAGGAGGAAAATATATATATTTTGCCATGCCAGATACTAAGAATTAATTCTTTTATGTCAATGTCATCATTTTTTATTTGGGAATTATTCATATTCACACTAAATTTAAAATTAAATAATATCCTTTATTAACAAAAAGAAAAGCACAAAGTAAAAAATTTAATTAATCTAAACCCTATTAAACATACTTGATGAGTTTTCCAATGATATTTAGCCTTTAATTCATCAAGTTATTCAACAATTAAAGGCATATAATTTGCTCTAAAAAACTTGCTTAGGCAAATAATTACTTTTGCAATCTGCACTGAGTATTAATTCGAAACCATTATTTATTTTTCAAAAAAATAGGTAATTGTGACTTCTGAAAAGCTCTCGACATACCATTTTTTGTACAATCATAAATTTCAACTCCTTGAGATTCAGCATATTTTCTCAAAAGTTCATAACCTTTTTCATTCCTATCAAGATTGGGGTATTCCCATTGAATACCTCCACTGAAATAATTAGACATAAAATGATTGTCATCTTCTGCACCCGCCTTCAATGTTTGATTGGGTCTTCCTGGTCCAGAAAAAGAATGATCTAACCCCACAATGCCAATCCTTTTATAGCCCATAATCAAAGCTAACTGTATAGCTACAAAGGTAACTGTAGCAGCGCTACTTAACTCTTTTTGTAATGAATTTACCACTTTATCTTTGAATGCAAGCATTAAAAAGTATGAGTTCTTATCTGAAAATAATTCCTTTTTTGTATAATTAAGGAACTTTACCGAGTTAATACTTTCAATATCATGAGAGAACTGACTCAATACCAATTCATTAATACAAACAAAGTATTTTGGAACAAAACCCCAATTTTCATAAGCCATGTATGATCTGTTTAGTCCGAAGCAATCCACTCCTTTCAAAGTAGTGATATCCAGAGATTTTAATGATGGTCCATTGCAAATCACAACGCAAGTGCCACCATCAGCACTATTCTCCCATTTTGAAAGTGATTGCTTGTAAATGTCCCAACCACTTTTCATTATGAACCGTGAATAGCGCTTGATTATTGCTTTAAATATTCTCTTTGTGTAGTACACCGATTTTTCCTTACTTGGTCTTTTGTTGAAATTTTCATTTTTTTAAGATAGCTTATACTTAATCTGTAATGATAATGCCTATAATGAAAAAATTTATTACTCTATAGAAATCACTCTTAAAAATGTAGGTTTTTATTTTCACCTTTGGAAAAAGGGCTATGAATGTTTTTCAATGCCTAATTTAAACTTCTAAATTTTAAATTAATTCGATCAAAAACAATTAACATACTAACAACCAAAAAAAGAGAAAATAACCCAAAAGAATAATATGTTATTGACACTTCTGTCATTGATGACCCTAAAATAAAAAACAAAAGTGTTAAATAAATATTTTTATTATAATTTATTACCCCTAACTTGCGCCTATAATCCGCTGTGCTTTTACTCAACTGAGTAAGCCTCAAAACTATAAATACAAACAAACAAACACCTAATACACCAAAGTCTACCAAGATCTGCAAAATTGTATTGTGTACAGGCATATCATCTGGATTAGAATATGAATTATTAAACAAGAAAGAATAGATTTCGCTAATACCAGAAGTTACTTGGCCAAAACTACCATATCCAAATAATATTGATATGTTATCCCCCTGAGTTATAAATGATGCCAGTGTCGATGCATATATTATGTCTCTATTCGAAAATGAAGCTACATCACCACTGTGTCTCGTAAAATCTATTCCAATCATACCAAATACATTTTCAACGATAGCACCAAAGTTAATAAGTACAAGCAAAGGAAATAATAAAAAAAGAGTCAGAATAGGAAATAGAAATGGTCTTGATAAACGCCCAAAGAGCAAAAATATTACAGAAGCAAAAGTTAATAGTATAGAAGCTCTACCTCCCTGGCCCACCAACACAAAGCTTGCGGATAGGATCATCAGAAGTCCGAGCAATCGATGGAAAAGATCTTTAGCATTAACTCCCCTAAAAACACCAAAAATCATCACAGCACCGGCTTGAATAGCCAGTAATTGGCCACTTGTGCTAAAAGGGAATTGAAGTCTATTACCCATAAAAACAAATACGTTTGATATTTCTTTATCGTAATTTGCACTTAGTCCTGAATTTTCAATTTTCAGTACAACTCCCAAAATATTTAACAACAAGAGTCCAAAAAGTGAATTGCCAACATAAAATATTATTGAGTCAAAATAGTTTTTACGTATGCCATCAATAATTACAAGAAACAAAAAGATAAAAATACTGAAAATTATAGTGACTTCTCCAAAACCAGAAATTAGATCTCTTGTTCCAATATACACAGACCTAAAAATACCAATAATCATTACTATAATAAAAAGAGTTAAAACTTTAAAATATCGAGATTCTGAATTTACCATTTGTCTCGGCAATCCTAATGAAAGTAACCCATTATTCGTTATTGGCTTTATAATTAACTCAGTTATTAATATGAAAAAAATTGGTACTATTAAAATTATAAAGCCAATATTTGCTGAGCCATCGCCTCGAGCAAAATCAAAAATTCCTAATAATGGGAAAAACAAAACAAGCAATAGTCGCATTCAGTATTCGTCCTAAAAATGTACCATAATTAATTTCTTCACAACACACATCATCTCAGATCACTCTGAAACCAAAACCATTTCACATCATAGTATCTCAACACTACGATCTTAACAGTAATAAATAAAAAACAGAAAGAAATAAAAGTCGCCTGTGCAGCTCCCATGCCACCATTAATGGGAATTAAATAATAGTTCAAAATAATATTTAATAATGCAGCTCCTGCTGAGATTGAAGCAAGCAAAGCTGTTTTATCAAGGTAGTAAAGATAACCAGCAATAACTCTATACATTCCAAATAATGTATATCCGAATACAATTAATGGAATATAATCCATTGATAGCAAATACTCTTTTTCTACTATAATTGGCAGTAATAACTTAATTAGATTCACATATATAAAGAAAGCAGCAATTGACCCACAATAATAAAGCCAAGTTAATTTAACCATCTGCTTTTTACGCTGAGCACAACCTTCAGCTAAATATTCAAAAAAATACGGTTGCCAAGCGCGATGAATAGCTTCATGTATCAAGGATATACCAATTCCTAACATATAAGCAGTAGAATATAAACCAACAGTTCTCATATCTGTCATTTCAGCTAGGAATAGTCTATCAATGAAATTTATAACCCAAAAAGCCATTACATGTGGAATTAGTGGCAGCGAAAATCCAAGAATTTTTTTAAAAACTTCTTTTTGTAGTCCATAAGCAATATACTTATTTTTCTGCAACCAATAAACTATGAACGCAGCCAAAAGCCCACCAACAATAAGTTCTGATACAAGAACACTAGTCCAACCTAAGCTATAATAAGCTATACATATAAAGATTAATACAAACAAAGGGGAAAAAAACACGATGCTTAGGTTTAGATAATCCCAAGCCCTTTTCTCCATTTGTAACATTACCAACCCAATGCTCATAATTACTCGAGTAATTGCAATCAGCACAATTATAAAGAACATTACCATTGTTATTCCGTATTTCGAGAATATGTTAGAAAATAATGGCGAGAGAACACTGATAATAAAAGCGCAGAATAATACTAGGATAAATATATGATAAATATATTTACCTAAACTGCCTTTTTCAATTCTATTGAAGTTCGCAATAATGAATAAGGATGGGTTAAAACCAAAAAATAATGTCATCACGCTAACAAATACCATTGCAACACCAAAATATCCAAAGTCATCGACGGTTAAATACCGTGTAAGAAGTGGTAGTAACAAAAATGGTAAACCTTTGTTAAGACCTGTTGAAATTAGATATAAAACTGTATCGCGCATTATATTCATTTTGTGATTATTACCTCTCCCTCCTCTTTTAAAGGTGCTTTCTTTCAATGAGTATCTGTCCATAAAATTGTAAATATACATTAGACTTTAAATCGTTTGAAAGACACAAACACTTAATCATAAAAAGAATCGCTATAGTATTTTCTATTTATAAGGCCACAATTATCCAAAGCGTTTAGCATATTTATAAGTGATTGCCATTATATCAGCTTTAAGTGTGCTATCCTTCACTGCAATAATGTTACCCCATGCCTTTTGGTCCTTTAATTCACATGGATAATTTTCAAACTGTCGCCATTTATGCTTCATGCCATATTCAACCATCGGAAACCATTCAGAAACTATTAATTCATAGCCTTGATCTTGGAGATAAGTAGCTAAATCGTGAAAGTCATAACCAAGTGGCATAGTTTTTCTATCTTCAAATTCACATAAAATTACATCTGGTTGCATAATTTTCCAATTTACACCCTTTAGTACAAAAAGATCATATCCTTCTGTATCAATTTTAAGAAAGGTAACATCTTCAATACCTTTATCCTTACAAAATACATCTAGTGTTACAGTATTCACAGTTGTAGCTTCTTTGTGGCTTTCGTGGAAAGACGATAGTGAGCTAATCCCAGTTGATACCTCACTAGTAAAGAAAGGTAGATTCTTTTTGTTAGAATCAGATACGGCACGCGAGTCAATAATTACATTGGTGTATTTAGTACACAAATCCAAAAGTTTTTCGCGATTTTTAGGGTCAGGCTCAAACCCAAAAACTTTCCAGCCTTCTTCAGCAAATAATTCAAGTGAACTCCCAGAATGGGCACCTACATCGATCATAACTTTAGACGTTTGATATCCTATTAGAGCTTCATAAACAATCTCAACTTCTTCAAGTAATACGCGCCCAAAAAGCGCTTTTAAATTCTGCCAGTTCTTTGGTCCTAAAATTCTTTTAAATAATGGCTTTAACATTTATTGAATATCCTTTTTGATGTAAGTCTGTATTTTTTTAAGCAAGTGCTTTGCAAACTGGAGGCAACTTTCAGTGGTATACATTGTACTAATTAGCATAAATTTAACCTGCACACCCAGCAGATATGGTCTGTCACCTCTATTAACAAAACTATTTTTCACTTTCATTCTAGTATGAGCTAACTTGGGTCGTGTAATCGCCCTGCAATACCACCATTAAAATCTAAGACCGAACCTGTTAAAAAACCACCTTCTTGATCAGTTATAGTCTTTACAAACAATGCAACCTGAGCGGGTGTTCCTATACTTACTGATGGATGATAATTTTCAAGTTCAACAAGCTGTTCAGGTTTGTCAATAAAACTAGCTTTTAGCATTTCAGTTGAAATAGCTGCTGGAGCAATTGCATTAACTGAAACACCCATAGGAGAGAGTTCCAGCGCTAAAGACCTAGTAACAGCCTCCAAAGCAGATTTTGATGCACTATAGCACGTAAATGTAGTTTTTGTTAATTTTGCGTGAATACTCGATATATTGATAACATGGCCACAAGACGCAATAAGCCCCTCAACCAACCCTTGAACAAGAAAGAATGGAGCAACAGCGTTGACTGCCAGTGAATTCTCCCAATCTTGCCATTCTACTTCAGCCACCGGTTTTAAAATTTGTTCTGCTGCATTATTGATTAGAATAAACTTATTTACCTTAGGGGGTAAAAATTCTTTTATTTTTCCTAAAACACCGTCTCGGTAAAGCGCATCCTTAGAAAACATTAGAAGATTCACCTGAATTTCGACAAACGCCTCTGACAACTCTAATTTTTTAGTTTCTCTATCGAGTCCTAGGACAAAATATCCATCATCAAGATATGTCTTTACCAAAGCGCGCCCAATGCCTCCACTAGAACCGGTGATGATAGCAATCTTATTCATCTTTAACTCACTCTTCTTAACATTTCATCAAGTAATCGAATTGCCTCTTTGCTAGCTCGAAAGACTGCGTCTGTAGTATTTGAACCGTTGTGAGAACCAACAATACACTTTGGGTGATTTAAAATTTCATGGTTTTGATTTAAAGGTTCTAATTCAAAAACATCTAAGGCTGCTGAGGTGATAATTCCGTTAGCTAAGCCTTCAAGTAGAGCAGCCTCTTTGATCAATGGCCCCCTAGACACATTAACCACTCTAACACCAGGTTTCAAAAGATCTAAAATAGATTCATCTAAAAGATGGTGGCTATCTACTGTAAGAGCACAGGCAAAGACAATAAAATCGCACGCGCTAATGCCAGATGGAAAGGTATCTATATACTTTATATATTCAGGTATTGACTTCACATAAGGATCCCAACCAATAATATTTAGGTCATATGCTTTTGCTCGCTTAGCAATGTTGCGACCAATATCCCCAAGCCCTACTATACCGATAGTTCTTCCAGTGAGTGATATACCTGCCGGCTTGGGCCAACCTCCCTTTCGTATCTCTCTATCGATAAAAAATGCATCACGAGCGAGTCCTGATAAGTAACACATCGCAAGATCCGCTACTTCCGCTCCAAACATTCCTGGAGTATTAGTTATTGGGATACCTAGCTTTTCACAGGCCGCAAAATCAACATTATCAACACCAATTCCCCACTTCACTGCTGCTTTAAGTTGACCTGCCTTACCTGCTTCAAAAACTTCAGCACTTGCTGGGTCATCTCCAATGATCCAACCGTCATGAGTTGGCACCATAGCAAGTAACTCATCAACTGAAAGTGTTTGCACAACTTCAGGAGCCGTTACTTCAATGCCCCTTCCTTCAAACATATCATGAAACTGTTCAATTTGTTTAAGCATTGGTGGGCAAGTAACTAATACTTTAAAACTCATTGGATTATCCCTTTTTTTCTATAATACTCAACCATAACCTCACCTAACTGCCAATCAGCTGGAGTATCTATATCTGTAGACTCATATGGGGCTGTTTCTAACATCATTGGCTTGGATCCAATTCTTGCATTGGTTTGACTAAAACCTGTCTTAGTGAAAAGGTAAAGATTGGAATTTTCTTGGTACCATGGCTCTAAATCCTGTGTTCGAACAAGGTTCTCTGGATCATGATTTATTGCTTTTGAATTATTGTTATAAAACCTTTCTTGAACTTTGTTAACTGTGAACAATGAATTCGCTGTTTTATCCCTTAATGCATCCTTAAATTGTGATATTGCCTTTTCAATCGACCTCTTACTGAGTAATGGATTTGTTGTATGTGTCATTAGATAGATATCTGCATCAATGTAATCTAAGTCATCTTTGATGATTGCATTCATGGACATAAAATCTCCACAAATTTCTGCCTTTCTGTCTCTAATTAAGAGGCGTTCAGTCTCAATAACGCCATAATCTAAAAGTATATGTCGAGCATCAGTATTAATTACAATAATATCAATCTCAGAAATACTTATTAGCTTATCAAGCATCCAGCAAAATAATGGTTTACCGCCAAAATTTCTAAAATTCTTACCTTTTACACGCTCACTGTTGGCCTTCATTGGCAAAAGTGCAACAATTTTCATACGTTAGTCCTCTAATGTTTTTGTTGGATAAAAATAATTTTCTTTGCGCTTTTTTGATAATTCTCGGTGATCATGATTACCTTTGAAAGTGCCCATAAATTGCGCTATTCTAAATTTTATAATTCCCAAAAATTCTGCTAAAAAACAACCTTCATTAACAGCAGATATACTATCAGAAACTACAGATACGCATACATAGCGAATAATATCAAAGATTCCAATTTTAACTTCGGGCATAATTCGCTGAAGCGCAATTGCTTCACGTTCATAACGCCGGCGAGTCTGATTCCAAGCTTCATTGTGTATATGATAAACACATGCATCTGCAACATAAGCTATTTTCCCTTCCTTTTCAGCAAAACGTTTTGCAAGCTCCATATCTTCAAGCCCGGGAAGCTGTTCATCAAACTTGAATTCCAGCCAAACTTTACGAGCAATAGCTGAATTGGCATTATTACAAAAGAAATCATTTTGTGGAATCTTGGATTTGGGTGGAAAATATTTTTCAAATATTTTACGTTCAGCATACTTAGTAGTATCTCTTCCAATTTGACGACCGTAGGTATAACCAGCTATGTTATCAACTATAGGTTTTGTTAAATGCATTAACCACTTACTGTCAGTTGGAACACAATGGCCTGATACGTAAACTAATATATCTCCATTAGCAAAATCTGAACCCATATTCAGGGCGCAGCCAAAGGTAAATTTATCTTTCGTTATGAACGTTATTTTGCAATCAAAATCTTGAGCTATTTTCAAAGTTGCATCTGTTGATCCCGAGTCAATTATTACAACTTCCACCTCGAAATCCTTCCTAACCTGCATATCAATTACTTCTAGCAATTCAGCTATATAAGTGGCTTCATTCAATGTTCTTATAATGATAGATATTAACACTGTGGTTGCAATTCTAAGTCATAAACTAAAGTACTTCCAGAAGCAGGGTAAAAACTTATCTGCTTTTCACTCAATCCTTCGGATGCACTAGTGACCCACAATTGAGAAGATACTTTATCAAACTTACAGTTCGTAGGCCTTATTACTGGCAGCTCTAACTTGCTCAGCAATGTCCCATCTTTATCAAATACAGCAATTGCAGCGCCATCCCACAACGCAATAAAAACAAGGTCTTCAACTAAACATCCGCCATCTGGAGCTATTCCAGGCTCTAATTGGGCCCAAATAGTCTTCTCAGCTACATTTCCCATCTTATCTAATTGATACAACCATATCTGGCCTTTTAATGAATCACTTATAAGGATCTTAGAAGGCTCAATTTTTATAAAAGAATTAGGGATATGAAGGCTATTATCTATAAGTGATATCGTCTCGCCAGACACACGGTAAATGAAACCCAAATTATTTTCTGGATTGTTTCTATGCATAAAACTCAATAATTGATGAGTACCACAGAAACCACCGTCATTACTACGATACTCTTTGATATTATGCATTTCTGAAGTATCGGTTAATGAGACCTCTTGTTTAATTATTGTATCATATATGGTCAGACCAACATCTGTACCCAAACTTACTTCATTTTCTGTTATATTGTACACAACGGATGGTTTATTATAGATGTTGTGGCAGACGAGATTATCTTCTTTATAAACCATCAAATAATTATTATTGATATCAACCCAAGCAGCCTTATCATTTTTAACAAACAATCCTTCTCCTAACTCACAACCACAAGTTAATGTTTTATTTAATTTAATCATAACCCGTTCGAAACTCATTCTTGTATTATACCATATTTATTATCAAAGCAGCCAATATTTACCCTAATAAAATAATAACCTTGCTGCACCTTGTTAAACTCTAAAGAAATATCTTCTAGGTTTTTAACAATCAAGGAACTGTGGAAATTACCTTTTAAAATGCGGTAAGAGCCATTTACTAACACGGGAAATCATCATCAATTAGTTTATTAAATAAACCGTATATATCTGCCTTTATTTTAGGGTCTCGAAAACCAACAGCTAAATTTGCACTTAAATACCCTAACTTATCGCCACAATCATATATATCTGCATCCGTGATAACAGCATTAAGACCTTCAATCTCTAAAAGCTTAGACAAGGCATCTGTTAATTGTATTTCATTTCCTACACCTGGATTAATATTTTCAATCAAATCTAATAATTGTGGTGGTAAAATATAACGACCCAATATTGCTAAATTTGAGGGTGCATTTTGAGGATCTGGTTTTTCAATTAAGCCTCGCAAAGGAATAGACCGAAATGGTGTAATGTTTTTTTCACCAGTGTCGATAATGCCATATTTTTTTATTTTATCAAAATCTACCTTCTCTACCATAACTTGGCCAATACCCGTATTATTCCAAAAACTGACTAGCTGACCCAAACTAAAGTTTTTTGTACGAAATTTTTTCTCTAAAACAAAAACATCTGGAAGCAGCACTGCAAATGGTTCTCCATTAATAAGATGCTTTGCGCAGAGAATTGCATGCCCCAATCCTAATGCATCTAGCTGTCGTACAGTATTTATTTTAACATAATTAGGGATAATTTCTTTTACTTCCTCAAGAATTTTGAAGCTGCCCTTTTGCACTAATCTATGTTCAAGCTCATAATGCGTATCAAAATGGTTTTCGATGGCCTCTTTTCCACTACGGGTCACAAAGATAATTTCATTAATTCCCGCAGCTATTGCCTCTTTGACCACATATTCAATTATAGGTTTATCACTAATAGGTAATAGCTCTTTAGGGATTGCCTTCGTTGCTGGTAACATACGAGTTCCCAACCCTGCCACTGGTATTATTGCTTTACGTACTAACTTTATAGAATTCATAATTATTTATTTACAATCTTTGATAATTTATTGGTTATTTTTTAGTAAATGAATTTTTTTCATATGCATTACCCGTAGTTTTGAGTCTTCTTGAAGCTCTTTACATCGTCTAGTCACTATCTTCTACTTTTACACCCTTTATTTCAAATTCAAATCATTTTAATATTTTGAATACTTATGATAAAAATTATTTATACTTTAGTTTACAAAAAATATAATGTACTATTGAAGAATACTGTCAATCCCATTCTGTATTAATATGATACTATTAAAGATTAAGTATATTTAAGAATAAAGGCTGTATAATATCTAAAAATATCAGATTATATACTAAATATTTTCTAAAAGTTTAAAATAAATTTATGACACAGCTTCAACCAAAAGAATATTAATTTTAATGAATTTAATGGGCAGGAACACAAAAATACAAATACCCATAAAAAATCTCCAACTAACAAGTTGAGGTATTTTTTTTAATTTTATATTATTTTTATTTAATATACCCAAATGGATTGAATTTATGCCAGCGCCAAGTATCCTCACAAATCTCTTTCATATTTTTTTCTGCTTTCCAGCCTATTTTTACAAATGACTTTGAGGAATCTGCCCAAAAGGCAGCAAGGTCTCCATCTCGGCGAGGTGAATATTTAAGTTTGATTGTAACACCAGAAGTATCTTCAAAACTTTTTATCAACTCAAGAACAGTAGTGCTTCCCCCCCCTCCAATGTTTAATATCTCAAACTTATCCAGCTTACTTTGATTTAAAGCACCTATATGTGCCAATGCTAAATCTACGACATGGATATAATCCCTCGCGCCTGTACCATCTGAAGTGTCATAATCATTTCCAAAAATATTTAAATATTCACGCCGCCCATCAGCCACTTGCGCAATATACGGCATTAAATTATTTGGAATTCCAATTGGCTCTTCCCCAATTTGACCAGACTCATGAGCTCCCACAGGATTGAAATATCTGAGAATTGTTCCCCTTCTTTTTGAATCTACCACAGTCCAATCTTTGATTATATTCTCAATAATTAATTTAGTACGCCCATATGGGTTCGCTGGGTTAGTTGGATGTTTTTCATCATATGGCAAATATTGCGGTTTACCATATACGGTAGCAGATGAAGAAAAAACAATGTTATTACAGCCCGCTTTAGACATAGCCGTGAGCAATGAAACAGAACCACCAACATTTACATCATAATACATTATTGGATCTGCTGTACTCTCACCAACAGCCTTCAACCCAGCAAAATGAATGACTGAATCTGGTTTAAAGGTTTTGAAAATGTTATCTAATGCATTTGCGTCACGAATATCTGCATTTGTAAATTGCAACTCACGCTTAGTAATACCCCGAACTCGCTCAAGTGCAGCCTCATGTCCATTCGAGAGATTATCTACAACAGAAACCTCGTGGCCTGCTTCTAAAAGCTCAACGCATGTATGACTGCCAATATAACCAGCACCACCTGTCACAAGGACTCTCATATTAATATTCCAATATAATTATCATTAATTTTATTTTGAAACTATAACTAACTCTAATGAAGAATACATTCCAGCAGAATTGCCGCATTGTCTCTTTTGTTAAAAACATTCAATATAAATAAAAATAAGAGAATATATTATGAGCACTAACACACCACAATCAGCAAGATCAAAACCTGCTAACTTCAATTGGGAAGACCCTTTTCTATTAGTAGATCAGCTCACCGAAGAAGAACGTATGATACGCGATACAGCAAAAGCTTATTGCCAAGATAAATTAATGCCAAGAATCATTGAAGCCAACCGCAATGAAGTATTTCACAGAGAAATTATGACTGAAATGGGTGAGCTTGGTTTGCTTGGATCAACAATACCAGAAGAATTTGGCGGCGTTGGAGCAAATTATACATCTTATGGATTAGTGGCTAAAGAAGTAGAGCGCGTGGACAGTGGTTATCGCTCTGCAATGTCAGTTCAATCATCTTTGGTAATGCATCCAATTTTTGCATACGGGAATGATGAACAAAGAAATAAATATTTGCCTAAATTGGCATCTGGTGAGTTAGTTGGATGCTTTGGCTTAACAGAACCAGACCACGGCTCTGATCCTGGCGGAATGTTAACACGGGCAAGACAAGTTGATGGTGGATATTTAA
>Ga0206125_10001866_pt1 | contig 23427 bp, 19 predicted proteins | sample Helgoland_Spring_4_FD_148598 | JGI IMG/M metagenome (GOLD analysis project Ga0206125, IMG submission 148598) | Pelagic subsurface seawater microbial communities from Kabeltonne, Helgoland, North Sea - Helgoland_Spring_Bloom_20160331_1 | ecosystem: Environmental > Aquatic > Marine > Epipelagic ... | reverse complement strand
GGTCTCTTACCTGGCTCGAAGAAAGGTCATGATGGTGGGCCCGGCAGGATTCGAACCTGCGACAACTCGGTTATGAGCCGAGGGTTCTAACCGCTGAACTACGGGCCCCCACAAAGTCCTTGGCTGATAGCACCCGAAGCCAACACTGGCAAAGCGACTTTGGATTAACCTGCTTTGTGAATTTCGACTTGGTGTGGATAGGGGATTTCGATCCCGGCGGCATCGAGCGCCTTCTTGGCTTCCAGGCGGAAGGCGGCCTGTGCATCCCAGTACATCTTGCCATCGGCCCAGGCCCACACCGACAGATCAACCGAAAAGTCGCCAAGGTTGGAAACGTAGACGTAGGGTGCCGGATCTGTATCCCAGGCCTTGTTGGCCGAAATGACACCGCGCAGAACCTCCATCGCCTGATCAAGGTCCGTGTCATAGGCCACACCAACCACCGCCGTCATCCGGCGACGGCCCAGGCGGGTGTAGTTCTGGATCGACCCTTCGAACATCGCCGTATTCGGCACGGAGACCAGCACGTTGCCCAGCGTGATCAAGTCGGTTCGGAACAGGCCAACGCGGCTGACAGAGCCGCTCGAACCGCCCGCAGCAACCCATTCGCCGACCTTGAGCGGCCGCAGCACCAGCAACATCACGCCGGCCGCTACGTTGGAAAGCGTGCCCTGAACGGCCAGGCCTATGGCGAGCGCAACACCGCTGAGCAGCGCCAGGATGGTGGCCGTCTGAACGCCAAACATTTGCAGGGCGAGCAGAATGGTGACGATCAGGATCGCAAAACGAAGGATCTGGACCAACACCTTTTCGACGGTGGCGTCGAGCAGCGTACGCTGGGCGAGGAACTTGTCTACGATACCCGAGAACCAGGCCGCGAAGATCCAACCAACGATCAACACCACCCCGGCACCAACCACTTTCACCCCAATGGGCAGCAGTAAATTGAGGATCTGATTATCGCTCTGACCCAGCACAGCGTCGATGATAAGGGATAGATTGAGCCAGTCCATGACGGTGTCGCCTCTTTACAGTCCTGCGGAACGGGATGAAGCCGGGCTCGGAAAAACCTGATCCGTTCGCCCAAGCGCGAAGTAGAAGAATAGACCGCCCCACTCCCTCGCTGCCAGTGCAAACCGCTCCCATTCAACGATCCCCTGACCAAAAACAATAGCACGTCCGCGATCAGAACGGTAATCCACTGGAATTGGTACAACCTTGATGCCGCTTTTTTCGAACACGCCAACGGCTCGCGGCATGTGGAAGGCCGAGGTGACCAGACCATAGAGACCGCTTTCGAGCTCAGGAAAGGCGGCGAGCAGAGCCAGGGGGTGTTCTGCGGTGTTGCGGGATTGGCTTTCAATCTTGATCCGTGCGGACTCAAAGCCCTGCTGACCCAACCATTCCGCAACCAAGGCCGCCTCCCCAATCTCCACCCGGCGCGTCAAAGCGCCATCACCACCGGTGAGATAAAGATCAAGGTTACTCTGGTTCAGCACTTCGACCGCAGTCAGAACCCGGTCGCTGGCACTGCCCACTTGAAGCAGTCCGGCGCTGTTCATGGACGCTCGCAAATCGACAGCCCCGCCCAAGACGATGACGCCATCCAGGCGCCCGGCTTCAGATTGCAAGCGATAGGCCGGGAAACGATCTTCCAAGGGTTCCAGCATGCGCGAACCCAGCGGCAGGAAAAACAGGGCCAAAACCGCACCCAGGACCAAAAACTGGAGCGCCTTACCAGACCAGGCATGGATTCCCCGATTCACCAGTCGAATCAGCGCGCCTAACAGAAACAGCGCCAGCAGGACATGAATCGGGTCGAGCAACCAGTGCACCGCTGTTGCGAGGGCGTACATGAGCGCGCGACCCTGCCGTGCCTATCCGTTTAGGCCCGCACGGGCCTAGTGGTCCAGGAAGGACCGCAGTTTGCGGGAGCGGGACGGATGTTTGAGCTTGCGCAGGGCCTTAGCCTCAATCTGACGAATTCGCTCACGGGTTACGGAGAACTGCTGCCCGACCTCTTCAAGAGTATGATCGGTGTTCATGCCAATACCAAAGCGCATGCGCAGCACGCGTTCCTCGCGCGGTGTCAGGGACGACAGAACCCGCGTGGTTGATTCCCGCAGATTGTTGTTGATCGCCGCTTCCACCGGAATGATCGCGTTCTCGTCCTTGATGAAGTCACCCAGGTGCGAATCTTCCTCATCGCCAATGGGCGTTTCTAGCGAGATCGGCTCCTTGGCGATTTTCATCACCTTGCGCACCTTTTCCAGCGGCATGCCAAGGCGCCCAGCCAGCTCCTCCGGCGTCGCTTCGCGGCCGATTTCGTGCAGCATCTGACGACCCGTCCGGACCAGCTTGTTGATCGTCTCGATCATATGCACCGGGATACGAATGGTCCGCGCCTGATCTGCGATCGAACGCGTGATGGCCTGTCGGATCCACCATGTGGCATAGGTCGAGAACTTGTAACCGCGCCGGTATTCGAATTTGTCCACGGCCTTCATCAGGCCGATATTGCCTTCTTGGATGAGGTCGAGGAACTGCAGGCCGCGGTTGGTGTATTTCTTGGCGATAGAGATCACCAGGCGCAAGTTGGCCTCAATCATCTCAGCCTTGGCGCGGTTGGAATCGCGCTCGCCCTTCTGGACCTTCTCAACGATACGCTTGAACTCGCTGACAGGCAGATCAACCTGATGGATGATGTCGGCGATGTCTTCGCGGATTTCTTTGGCCATGGAGCCATAGCGGTCGAAAAGCATTTTCCAAGCCGTATCGACTTCGGCCATGCGCTCCAGCCAGCTCGGGTCGATTTCGTTTTCGAAATATTCGTTGATGAACTCCTCACGCGGGATCTTGCAGCGGTCAGAGAGCTTCATCAGCTTGGTTTCGTGGCTGATAATCGCTTTGTTGATCGACTTCATCTGGTCAACCAGCTGGTCGATCAGGTTGTTGTTCAGACGAACCAGCTTCATGGCGCGAATGACTGTATCGCGGCCTTCCTCGTAAGCGGCTTCGATTTCCTGTGGAACCTCTTCCCCTGTTTGAAGCAGGGTCATCCGGTCCTTCTGGACCTTGTGCAGGCCGCCGTAAGCGCCTGCAATGACGTCCAGCGCTTCCATCACATCTTCACGCAAGATGCCTTCCATGGCGGAAAGAGAAACGCTGTTGTCTTCGTCATCATCATCATCGTCGTCCGAGGAAGCGGCGGCACCCTCTTCGCCCTCTTTGCCCTCAGTGGACTCACCTTCTTCGTCTTCGTCCTCGTCTTCTTCCTCGCCCTCCTGCAGACTCTCCGCAGCGGAGACATCCAGCGAGGGGTCATTGGCGTCTTCGTCGTCACCGGCAATGGACCGCATGTACGCGGCATAGGTGGCGTCGAGGTCAATCACGTCGCGCAGCAGAACCACGTTCTCTTGCAGGGACTGGCGCCAGGACATGAGCGCAGAGAAGGTCAGCGGAGATTCGCAAATACCCGCGATCATATCTTCGCGGCCTGCTTCGATCCGCTTGGCAATGGCGATCTCGCCTTCGCGCGATAGCAGTTCTACCGACCCCATTTCGCGCAGGTACATGCGAACCGGGTCATCGGTACGACCGACATCATCGTCCTTGATGTTACCGGTCGGGTTGGCGACGTCGGTGGTTTCTTCTTTTTCGGTGTCCGCGTTCTCGCTCTCGGTCACGGTCACACCGGCTTCGGAGAGCTGTGCCATCACGTCTTCGATCTGGTCGCTGCTCACCTGATCTTCAGGCAGAAATTCGTTTATGTCGTCGTAGGTCACCGAGCCGTTGGCTTTCGCCCGCTCGGTCAGTTTACGAACCGCAATCAGGACTGTGTCCTGTGCACCTCCGGCAGCATCTTTGGCGGCATCCGTATCGGTTGGCTTTTCTGCTGCGCGCGCTTGAGTGCTCATTCAGACCTCAGTGTTTCAACGTACTTGCATTGCGGCCCCATCCTCACCCAATTCGGGAGGTACGGCGGCAACGCGTTCAAAGAACCGGCTCCATGCCAGGAACCTACGATCAGGAGGATGGCTTGGTATCGGTGTAGGCCTTAGCGCGCAGATGAAGGGCTTTGAGCTCTTCCTCTGAAACGTCATACGCAGGCAACGCAACCCGCGACACCTGCAGCTCATGCTGCATGTCCCGATGCGTAAATCCTGCGAACAAGGTCTCTAGATCCTCGATCACCTCATCTTTTGGGGCCTTTGGCTTTGCAAAGCCTGCATGAAGCTGGGTATCTTGCCCCTTTAAACGCTCGACCATGCTTTCTAGCCCTTGTTCCGAGAGATGAGCGTGCAAGTGCTCTGAGTCAAGAGTTACCTCCTTGAACAGGGCTTGAACCAATGCATCGCGGAATTGCGCCAAGTCGACATCCAGCATGGTCAGAGTGGCAAGGTTTTCGCCGTAGAGGTCCAGCAAGTCAGGATGATTGAGAAAAGCGGCAAACAAAACCTCATACTGCCGCCGGGCCAAAGTCTGCGTATCCAGGGCTGAGACCCGATCGTTACCGCGTAGGGACAGGCCGGAAGACGGGGTGTTCCAACCGCCTTTACTGCTCTGGTTTCGCTGCCATTGCTTGCCGCCCCTGTTCTTGAGGAAAGGGTGATGACCGAAGCTCGCTTCGAACCGCCCCACCATGTCGGCCTCTAGCGCAGCATTCAGGCTTGCATCCTCTACCGCCTTCAGCGCCATGCTGATCCGTGACCAAAGCGCCGCGCGCTGCTCGGCATCATTTCGGGGCATCTCGGCCCGCTCCCAGCGCCAAATCGCCGCAGGCAGGGTTTCCGATTGAGAGAGCACGGTTTGCAGAGCGCGCAGGCCACCATGCTTGAGCAAATCATCCGGATCTTGCCCCTGGGGCAGAGTCGCGAACTTTACCGACTTGCCCGCCTTGAGCAACGGCAGGGCGCGTTCGGCGGTCCGGCGCGCGGCGCGCTGCCCAGCGGCATCGCCATCCAGACAGATGATAGGACTGGTCACCATTTTCCACAGAAGCCGCAGGTGGTCCTCGGTCAGCGCAGTGCCCAGCGGCGCAACGGCGTTCTCGACACCGGCCTGCCCAAGCGCAATGGCGTCCATGTAGCCCTCAACCACGAGAATTTCACCCCGGTCGTGGGCCGCCTTGCGCGCCAGATGGTGGCCATAGAGCAGCTGACCCTTATGGAAAATCGCGGTGTCGGGGGAGTTCAGGTACTTGGGTTCACCGTCCCCGAGAATACGCCCGCCAAAGGCGACCGGATTGCCCTGCCGGTCCCAGATTGGGAACATCAACCGACCCCGGAACATGTCAAAGGGCGGACGGCCGTCGTCGGGCGCCTTGACCAGGGCTGCGTCGATCAGCACCTGCGCGCTGAACCCCTGCGCGATCAGCTTCTTGAACAGCCAATCCCGCGCATCGGGCGAATAGCCCAACCCGAAGTGGTCCACGGTGGCGGGTGTGAGGCCACGCTTGTCGATGTAGGCCCGCGCGATCTCGGCTTCGGGCCGTTGCAGGGCCTCCTGATAAGCCGTCACCGCCGCGACCATAGCCTCCTTCAACCCCTTGGCGCGCTCTGCCTTGCGGGCCGCGTCGGGATCGGCTTTGGGCATGTCCAAACCGGCTTGCACGGCCAGCGTCTCCACCGATTCGATGAAGGTCTGGCCGTCATGGTTCATCACGAAGCCAACATGGTCCCCGTGCGCGCCACAGCCAAAGCAGTGGTAAAAACCCTTTTCATTGTTCACGTAGAATGAGGGGGTCTTCTCGTTGTGGAAAGGGCAGCACGCCGTCCATTCTCGCCCTTTGCGCTGCAACTTCACGCGCAAACCCACCACGTCCGACAGATCAAGCCGCGTGCGAATTTCGTCGAGGAAGGCGGGTGGGATTGTGGCCAAGGCTGCAAGGGCTCCTTCGATGTGAGACTGCGTTGCCAACTCTGAGATAGCGTGAGCTGACAAAAAGAATATAGGGTGGCACCTAGGCTAAGCGAGGCGCGCCATACTAGCGCGAAATCTCCATCGAGCCTCCCCCTTATCGCCGCTTGAACGCGGCCTGGCATACCCGAATTCTGAACAACCTCGGGGAAAACATCGGGAAAAGACCGTGACATTAATCGATCAGGGTGCGCTGCTGGCGCTGTCCATTTCTGTAATTTGGGCCCTGACAGGCATCATTTCGGCCGGCACAGCACGAGCGCTGGGCGGGATGCGCTTCAACCGGCTGCGTATCACGATGGTTGCAGCGGTCATGGTGGTGATCGCGGCAGTGTTGGTGATCCAGCAGGGAAGAATGCCGTCATGGACGCAGTTTGGCGTGCTGAGCTTGTCCGGGTTTGCTGGGATCTTCATCGGCGACACCCTGTTGTACAGCACCGTTGCCCGACTGGGACCGCGCCGGACCACCATGTTGTTTGCCACACACGCACCGATGACCGCGCTGCTCGGGCTGGCTTTGGGTGAAGCGCTGAGTGGGCGCGACTGGCTGGGGATTGGGCTGGTGTTTGCCGGGGTGACCGTTGCCATTCTCTATGGCAAGCGTCGGGATCAGCTGCACGTTTGGGAATCCGTGCAGGGCCTGCTGGCCGTGGGTGTCTTGCTGGGGCTCGGATCAGCACTGGCGCAGGCGGTTGGCACGATTATCGCCAATCCGGTGATGGAAAACCCGGACCTGAGCACCCGCCCCGATCCCATCGTTGCCTCCGCCATCCGCGTCTCAGTGTCGGCGGTTGCGCTTTGGCTGGTCATGCTGGTTCCCGGCCCCTGGACCCCGACCCCGGCCCAAGCCAGCGCACCTCTGACGCCCCGGTTCCTGATCGTCATTGGACTGAGCGGCTTTCTGGGGATCGGTCTGGGGATGACACTGTTCCTGCTCGCCCTGGGCATGACCGACGCAGCGCTGGTCGCCACGCTGTCATCAATGACCCCGGTGGCGCAACTTCCGCTGATATGGATCATAACCCGTCAGCGTCCGACCTTGCTGGCCTGGGTCGGTGCAGCAATGGCAGGTCTGGGGACAGCGCTGCTGCTGTATCAGGTCACCTGATCCGGCAGCCTACCTGAGCGGGGGCAAAACGCGCTCAGGCTGAAACGGGACACTCAATAGGGGGAGAAAAGCGGCGCTCTCGAATCAGGCCGCTTTGGCCAGCGCGCACAGGCGCTGCTTGACGATGGGCGAAACCGAGCCGAAGTCGATCTGGCCTGCGTACTTCTGCTTCAGCATGCCCATAACTGGACCCATGTCCTTGATGGACGCGGCGCCGGTTTCCTCGATGACGGCATTGAGGGCAGCCTGCACTTCCTCTTCGCTCATCATCTGCGGCAGGAAACGCTCGATCACTTCGATCTCAGCGGCTTCCTGAGCGGCGGCATCAGGACGGCCACCCTCTTCATACATCCTGATGCTTTCCCGGCGCTGCTTGATCATTTTCTGCAGCAGGGAAAGGATGTCTGAGTCGGCGATACCGTCGTCATTGCCGGAGGATCGAACGTCGATGTCCTGCTGCTTGATCGCAGCGTTGACCAGACGAAGCGTGGAGAGCGTCACCTGGTCTTTGGCTTTCATCGCGTCCTTCATGGACCCTGTAAGTGTTTCGCGGAGCATGGACTGCCTGCGTGCTGTTTCAAAGATGCGCGGAAGCTAATGATGTGGCGGAACTTTGGCAATAACCCCCGTAGATTGCCACTGACTTGCGCCTGACGCATGCACAGTTGCGAACTTGTTGAGACGCGCCTCTGGCATTCCTTGACGCATCGCGTGCACAGCCTTACTCCACTGTCTTCCAGTACGTGCTTTTAATTTTAAGCGATCTGCACCGAATGGAGCCATCCTTTATGACAGACCAAACCCGTGATTTGGGACCCAACAAGACGCGGTTTTCTGCGGCTTTGGCCACCAAACCAAGCCTCGCCACAGGCGCTCTTGTACTGGGAAACGGTGCAATCCTGTGGGGCGTGGGTCTGGGCGCAGAAGGGCGCAGTCTGGGGGAAGTCTGTTTTAACACGTCGATGAGCGGCTATCAGGAAATCCTGATGGATCCGTCCTATGCCGGGCAGATCATCACCTTCACTTTCCCGCATATCGGCAATGTCGGAACCAACGACGAAGATGTTGAAGCGCTGCAGGTGCATGCGCGCGGCTGTGTCCTGCGTTGCGATATCACGCAACCTTCGAACTACCGCGCGGCGCAGCACCTCTCTGATTGGTTGCGCGCCAAGGATATGACCGGGATCGCCGGCGTTGATACCCGCGCCCTGACGCGCCTGATTCGCGACGAGGGCGCGCCCCACGGCATCGTCATCAACGGAGACCTCAGCGACGCCAGCTTGCACGCGGCTTTTAACGAGGCCAGCGGTTGGGCAGGACTAAAGGGGCTCGATCTTGCCAAGGATGTCACAACCGGCCAGACCTACAAGTGGTCGCAAACCACCTGGAGCCGTACAGACGGATTCGGCGAGATGACCGCGCCAACCAAGAAGGTCGTGGCGGTCGATTTCGGCGCCAAGCTCAACATCCTGCGCAACCTCGCAACCCGCGGCTGTGACGTGACCGTCGTGCCGGCCTCAACCACGGCCCAAGAAATCCTCAGCCACCAGCCCGATGGCGTGTTCCTGTCCAACGGACCCGGCGACCCGGCTGCCACTGGCGCCTATGCCGTCGGCGCGGTTCAAGGTGTGCTGGAAAGCGGCACGCCGGTGTTCGGGATCTGCCTGGGCCACCAGATCCTCGCTCAGGCCCTGGGTGCGAAGACCTCAAAGCTGCATCAGGGGCATCGGGGCGGTAACCACCCGGTCAAGGACCTGACCACCGGCAAGGTCGAAATCACCTCCCAGAACCACGGCTTCGCGGTGGAACTGGAGAGCCTGCCGGACGACGTTGAAGCCACCCACGTTTCGCTGTTTGACGGCACCAACGAAGGCATCCGCTCGACCCGCTACCGTGCCTTCTCCGTCCAGTATCACCCCGAAGCGAGCCCTGGCCCGCACGATTCCCATTACTTGTTCGATCGTTTCATGGAGATGATGGATGCCTAAACGTACTGATATCAACTCAATCATGATCGTCGGCGCCGGTCCCATTGTGATCGGCCAGGCCTGTGAGTTTGACTATTCCGGTGCGCAAGCGTGCAAGGCGCTGCGGGAAGAGGGCTACCGAGTCATTCTAGTGAACTCCAACCCCGCCACCATCATGACTGACCCGGATTTGGCGGACGCAACCTATGTCGAGCCCATTACCCCGGACATGGTCGCCAAGATCATCGAAAAAGAGCGTCCTGACGCGCTGCTGCCGACCATGGGCGGTCAGACCGGGCTGAATACTGGGCTGGCCCTGCACTACGACGGCACGCTGGAAAAGTACGGCGTAGAGCTGATCGGAGCGCGCGCTGAATCGATCGAGAAAGCCGAGGACCGGCAGAAGTTCCGCGATGCTATGGACAAAATTGGCTTAGAGAGCTCGCGCTCGCTGCTCGTGACCACCATGGATCAGGCCGAAGAAGCGCTCGCCAAAACCGGCCTGCCCGCCATCCTGCGCCCCTCGTTCACGCTTGGCGGCGAAGGCGGCGGAATTTGTTACAACCGCGAAGAGTTCCTCGAAATGCTCGCAGGCGGCCTGCGCCTGTCGCCGGTAACCGAAGTGCTGGTTGAGGAGTCCATCCTCGGATGGAAGGAATTCGAGATGGAAGTGGTGCGCGACAAAGCGGACAACTGCATCATCGTCTGCTCCATCGAGAATATCGACCCTATGGGCGTCCACACCGGCGACTCCATTACCGTTGCGCCTAGCCTGACCCTGACGGACAAAGAGCTGCAGATCATGCGCGATGCGTCAATCGCGGTGCTGCGTGAGATCGGCGTGGATACCGGCGGCTCGAACGTACAGTTCGCCGTCAATCCCGACGATGGCCGACTAATCGTTATCGAGATGAACCCACGCGTTTCACGCTCGTCGGCGCTCGCATCCAAGGCTACCGGCTTCCCCATCGCCAAAATCGCCGCCAAGCTCGCCGTGGGCTACACGCTGGACGAGCTGCAGAACGACATGACAAAGGTCACGCCAGCCTCGTTCGAGCCGAGCATCGACTACGTCGTCACCAAAATTCCGCGCTTTGCCTTTGAGAAGTTTCCCGGCGCGCAATCCAACCTGACCACGGCGATGAAATCCGTGGGCGAAGTCATGGCTCTGGGCAGTGATTTCAAGGAGAGCTTCCACAAGGCGCTGATCGGTCTGGAAACCGGGCTGAGCGGAGCCGACGACATCGAGATGCCTGGCATCGAGGGTGGCAAGATCGTCGATGCCAGCGCCGCAGCTGCACATCTGCGCGCGCCAACGCCAACCCGCATTCTGGCCGTTTGCACCGCTTTGCGGGCGGGTATGAGTGTCGAGGACGTCCACAGCGCCTCCAAGATCGATCCATGGTTCCTGCGTGAAATTCAGGATCTGGTGCTCCAGGGTCCGGGTACGGGAACGCGCGTTTACAAGCGCATCGATACCTGCGCCGCCGAATTTCCGTCGAACACCAATTACTTCTACTCCACCGTGGTCGATGACCGCTTCAATGCACCGGTGTGCGAGGCCGAGGTTTCGGACCGGGAAAAGGTAATGATTCTGGGCGGTGGCCCAAACCGCATTGGGCAAGGCATCGAATTCGACTACTGCTGTGTCCACGCCTGCTACGCGCTCAAAGAAGCGGGCTATGAGACCATTATGGTCAACTGCAACCCGGAGACCGTGTCCACCGACTACGACACCGCCGATCGGCTATATTTCGAACCGCTGACCGAAGAGCATGTGCTCGCGATCGCCCGCAAGGAGCAAGAGCGTGGCACCCTCAAGGGCGTGATCGTGCAATTTGGCGGGCAAACGCCGCTGAAAATTGCTGCAGCGCTGGAAAAGGCGGGTGTACCGATCCTCGGGACATCGCCTGACGCCATCGATCTGGCCGAAGACCGCGAGCGGTTCCAGCAGCTGCTCAACGACATTAGCCTTTTGCAGCCCTCCAACGGTCTGGGCCGGACGTCGGACGAGGTCGAGGCCGTCGCTGAAGCCATTGGCTATCCCGTCCTATTGCGCCCGTCCTACGTGCTGGGTGGCCGTGGAATGGAGATCGTCAACGATACCGCGCGCCTGCGCAAATACGTGTCTGAGGCGGTCAAGGTTTCCGGCGACAACCCGGTGCTGATCGACAGCTACCTGCGCGACGCCATCGAGGTGGACGTCGACGCCATCTGTGATGGTGAGCAGGTCTACATTGCCGGGATCATGGAGCATATCGAGGAAGCCGGGATCCATTCCGGTGACAGCGCCTGCTCCCTGCCGCCCTATTCCCTGTCTGACGCCTTGGTCGAACAGCTCAGACAGCAAGCTGAGAAGCTGGCTGTGGCGCTGAACGTGCGCGGGTTGATGAACGTGCAGTTTGCTGTGCAGGGTGAGGCCATTTACGTGCTCGAAGTGAACCCGCGCGCCAGCCGCACCGTGCCGTTTGTGGCCAAAGCGACTGGCGTTCCAGTCGCCAAAATCGCTGCACGCGTCATGGCGGGCGAAACGCTGGCTCAACTGCCCCCTAAGCCGCACGCCGCTGGCCAGATGGCCGTAAAAGAAGCCGTGTTCCCCTTTGACCGCTTCCCCGGTGTTGATGTCCTTCTCGGCCCAGAAATGCGATCGACAGGGGAGGTCATGGGTCTGGATGCAGACTTTGCCCACGCCTTCCTCAAGGCGCAGCTGGCCGCGAACGTGAAACTGCCAAGTTCAGGCGTGGTATTCCTGTCTGTGCGCGATCACGACAAGCCGCGACTGCCTGAACTGGGCCGCATGTTCATCGACGCCGGCTTCACGCTGCTGGCGACTGACGGGACTTGCAAAGCACTGATCGACGCCGAACTGGACTGTGTGCATGTCAACAAAGTCCACGAAGGCCAACCCAACGCCGTAGACGCCATGATCAATGGAGAAATTGATCTGGTTGTGAATACAGTAGAGGGTCAGAAGGCGATCGATGACTCGAAAAACCTGCGAAGAACCGCTCTAACGCGGAAAATACCGTATCATACGACCATGGCAGGCGCTTTTGCGGTTGCACAAGCGATCAAAGCGTCGCAGACAGGCGCCCTCAAGGTCGCGTCCTTGCAGTCTTACGCGGCTTGAGCCGTAATCACCAACCCCATGACGACCTCGGTCCCTGCAAAACGGAGGACTTACTAAAGATGGAAAAATTCCCACTCACCAAAGAAGGTTTCGAACGCCTAGAAACCCGGTTGAAGCATCTTAAGTCTGTAGAACGACCCGCGATCATTCAACAAATCGCTGAAGCGCGGGAACACGGCGACCTGTCAGAGAACGCGGAGTATCACTCTGCGCGGGAAAAACAGGGCTTCATTGAAGGCGAAATCGCCAATCTCGAAGGCACACTGGGCCGGGCGGAAGTCTTTGACGTTTCGACCCTTTCTGGAAGCACAGTCGTGTTTGGTGCAACCGTTGACCTCGTGGACGAAGAAACGGACGAGCCGGTGACATATCAGATTGTCGGCGACCTTGAAGCGGACCTGAAAGCGGGCAGGATCTCGGTGTCTTCACCGCTGTCTCGTGCGCTGATTGGTAAGGAAGTCGGCGCGTCAGCCGAAGTCACGACGCCCAAAGGCACGCGCTACTACGAAGTCGAGAAAATCTCGTTTATCTGACATAAGCAGGGTCGTCTCAGCCTTGTGCTGAGCCCCCTGCTAGTCCTTGGGCTGACGGTTCCAATCGAGTCGCACGACCACCTGTCCGTGGTCCGAGCGCCGCGCATGGTACTTTGACACCTGCCAGTGTTCGAGTTCATCCAGTCGATCATCCATCAGGTGATCGTTGAACACCCGCAATGACCCAACATCCCCCACAGCCGGAGAGCCCCAGTCTTCCCGCATCCAGTCCGGTATGAAGTGTCGAGAGACCAGGATATGGTCGAGCGTATTATGCTGACCATCCCAGAAAAAAGTGTAAAGCACGTCCCGCTGGGTCTTGTGGCCATGTCGGAGTGCGGTTGAGTAGAGCGCGAGGTCGCTGGAAACGTGGCGCATCAGCTCCCGGTCATCGTCGGGGTAGTCGTCGCGGCTGAAGTACGGCACCGACAACCCGCCTGCAATATCGCTGGAAATCGCCTCCAACTCATCATTGAGGTCGCCCATCAGGATCACGGGGCGGTGTGGCGCGCGTTCCAGATCGTCGATGATGCGCCAGCGGATTGCCGCTGCGTCCACGTTGCGGATCATGGCTGAACGGGCGGCGCCCAGAACGTTTTCACGGGCGTACCGCCGTGCCTTTTCCACTGAATTGCCACTGTCCGAGCGATCCGCCATGGGCGCCTTGGATTTAAAGTGCGCCGCATAGACCACCACCTGCCCGCGCTCACCCTCGGGAACACCTTGCAGCCGCTCAGACCATTCGGGCAGCGTCAGCACACAACGCAACGCCGGGCGGTACATGCGAGAAACGGTTTCGCCGTCGGTCGCATACACAAACGTTCGCTCTAGGCCATCACGGCCCACCAAGGGCTGATGAAAGTCAAACTCGGGTGGAAAGCTGTCCAGCACTTCGCTCTCGACCTGCCAATCCCCGCGCACCAGCAGTGCCACGCGCGGTTTGTTGTAGACCCGCGCCGGCGTGCCGTTGAAATTGGTGTCCTGAAACGACGGCTCACCGCCCATGACCAGGGTGAACGGATGCTGCCCCCAGCTGGACATCGCAATCGCCTCACGCAGCGGTGCTTCGTCAAAAACTTCCTGAAATGCAATGGCGTCGCAGTCCAGAAGATCGATCTGCCGCGCCAGCCATTGCAGCTTTTCCGCATAGGCCGACAGGCCGGAATCGCCCTCATCCCCTGCCCAGTACGACTGTCGGGTTTCCGCCTTGTAAAAGAAGTGCCGCATCTCGGACGTTGACCCGGGGACAAGGTTCAGGACGTTAAAGGTGCCAAGGGTGAGACGGGCGCTGGACATGGCGACTGTTTCCTATTTTTTGCTCAGGTTGTGCGCGTTTTTGCACCTTAACAGCGGCCTAAGGCAAACCCATGTCAGTGGAAACAACAGCATTGTGAGGATGAAATCAGCATGGGCTTGCTCGTCGACGGTAAATGGGTGGATCAGTGGTACGATACCAAGGCCTCGGGTGGACGCTTTAAGCGCAAGGACTCGTCGTTTCGCTCCTGGATCAAAGCCGATGGCTCCACCCCGCACGCCCCGGAAAGCGGCCGCTATCACCTCTACGTCTCCTACGCCTGCCCTTGGGCACACCGAACACTGATTTACCGGGCACTCAAGGGACTGGATGACCACATTTCAGTGTCCGTGGTCAACGCGATCATGCTGGAAAACGGCTGGACCTTCGAAGACGGTCCCGGCGTGCAGCCCGAGCCGCTGCACGGTGCCGACTTTATGCACCAGGTCTACACTGCGGCCCAAAGCGACTACACCGGCCGAGTGACGGTTCCGGTGCTGTGGGACAAGAAACTTGAAACGATCGTCAGCAACGAGAGCTCGGAAATCATTCGGATGTTCGATGAGGAGTTCGAAGCGGTTGGCGGGATGGCACCGGCTTTTCGTCCAGCTGATCTGATCGACGAGATTGATGCCCTGAACGCCAAGATTTACGGCAACTTCAATAACGGCGTTTACAAGTCAGGCTTTGCCACCCAGCAAGACGTCTATGACGAAGAAGTCATCAAAGTCTTTGCCGTACTCGACGAGATGGAAACGCGGCTTCAAACCCGGCGCTACCTGACCGGCGAGCGGATTACCGAAGCGGACTGGCGGTTCCTGCCGACTCTGTTGCGCTTTGACCCGGTTTATGTCGGCCACTTCAAGTGCAACCTGCGCCGGGTCGCCGACTATCCGAACATTCAGAATTATATGCTCGACCTGGTCCAGACACCGGGGGTACTGGCAACAGTGAACCTCGACCACATCAAGCGCCACTACTACGGCAGCCACGCCACCATCAATCCGACGCTGATTGTGCCGAAAGGCCCGGATTTTGACCTGAGCGCACCGCATGACAGGGACCGATTGCCCAAGGCGGCTTAGATCAGTACAAGCGGGGTGAACCGATACATAATTTCGTCTGAGGATTACCCCATGGCTGCGAAGAACCCGCTTGAGATTTCCATGAAAGACACCATCACCACGTTTCTGTGGATCGTGGTCATGGTCATCGTTTTGTTCATGCTGTTCGTCATGAACTGGACGCTGCTGCCTATCGCAGTTTTTGGATTGGGCGTGGTGCTGTCGATGTTCATCGCGGCCTGGGGCTCGGATGACGTCAACAAAATCAAGTGACGCCGGGGTGCTAAGCCCCGCTTTCGGTGCCAGCGCGGTTTAAACCGTTGGCACCGGCACAGACGGTTTGCGGTCTGACCGACGAATGCAGATCGCTGTCTTGACGTTCTTGACGTTGGGCGCAGAGGTCAGGTGGCTGATGATAAAAGCATTCAGCTCTTCGACCGAGGGTGCCATGACCTTCAGAATGAAGTCGTCTTCCCCCATCAGCATGTGACATTCCCGAACATTGGGCCAGGAGCGCACGAGCGCCTCATAAGACTTCAGGTCAGCCTCTGCCTGGCTCACCAGTCCTACATGGCAAAAGGCCGTAACTTCATAGCCGATCAGGTCCGGGTCGAGTTCGGCGTGATAGCCATGAATGTACCCAGCTTCCTCCAAGGCCCGAACCCGCCGCAAGCACGGCGGCGGCGAAATCCCCACACTTTCGGCCAGCGCGACGTTGGTGATCCGCCCCTGATCACGGAGGATTCTCAGGATTTTGAGATCAATGGGGTCAAGCGTAAGGCGCGGCATGGGTTTTCTCAGACATATTTCTTATACATGGCCCTCATATCAGAAATAATATTCCACTTAAAAGTAATTATCCACCAGTCCTCCACAGGGGTTCGTTTTGCCAGAGAGACGCCCTTCGCCTATATAAGGGGTCCAGCAGAGACACCGTTCGAGTGCTGCTCTTTTTCACACCTGCAGGGGACCCTTCATGACTGACTCTCAACACCGCCGCATGATCATTCTTGGGTCCGGACCTGCTGGATACACGGCCGCGGTGTACGCGGCGCGTGCCGCTCTGAACCCCATGCTGCTGCAGGGTATGCAGCCAGGTGGCCAGTTATCGATCACAACGGACGTCGAAAACTACCCCGGCTTTGCTGAAGCGATTCAGGGGCCTTGGCTGATGGATCAGATGAAGGCGCAGGCGGAGAATGTTGGGACGGAAATGGTGTTTGACCATGTTGCCTCCGTCGATCTGGATAACCGCCCGTTCACACTGAAATGCGAGTCGGGGGCCGAGTGGACCTGTGACACCCTGGTGATCTGCACAGGCGCGCAGGCGAAGTGGTTGGGTCTGGATAGCGAGGAAGAATTCCGCGGCTTTGGCGTTTCGGCCTGCGCAACCTGTGACGGGTTTTTCTTCAGAGACCGCGAAGTGGCGGTTGTTGGCGGTGGCAATACGGCCGTGGAAGAGGCCCTGTATCTGACCAATCACGCCTCCAAAGTTTATCTGATCCACCGCCGCGACTCCTTGCGGTGTGAAAAGATCCTGGAAAATCGGCTGCTGTCCAACCCCAAGATTGAGACCATCTGGGACACCGAAGTCCAGACAGTCAATGGCACCTCGGGCTTCCCCAAGGAAGTCCAGGGCCTGACCTTGCACAATCGCAAGACCGGCGCGGTCAATGACCTGAAGATCGACGGCCTGTTCGTCGCCATCGGTCATGAGCCAGCGACCGCTATTTTCAACGACGCGGGTCTGACCATGGACGGCGGCTATCTCGTCACCGCTGCGGATAGCACCAAAACCAACATCCCAGGCGTGTTCGCCGCCGGTGACGTCACCGACCATATTTACCGGCAGGCCGTGACGGCCGCTGGCATGGGCTGCATGGCGGCGCTGGAAGTGGAAAAGTACCTCGCAGCGCTGGAGGTTGGTGAAACGCCTGAGTGGAGGGCTGCGGCCTGATGACCCCGGCTGAGACCAGCAACCAGACCGAAGAACCTGCGGTCCGCAAGCGAGCATCCGCGCCGCCGATTGAGGATGGCGCACTCGACTCCCTGCTGCTCGCCCCAACCCCAGACGACCCCGAACTCGCTCAAACCATCGACATCACCAATGAACGCGGTGAGACTGAACGCGTGCGCGCGGTGCGGGAGAAGCCACTGACGATCTTTCTCAACGATGCGGAAATTGTTACGGCAATGACCGTCGGCGATTTTCCGGAGATGCTGGCGCTGGGTTATCTGGTGAATCAGGGCATGTTGCCTCGGAATGCCGTAATCGACGGTATCGACTACGATGATGATCTGGGAGTGGCGGTCGTGCGCACGCCAGAGGAAACCGACCTGGAGCACAAGCTGAAGAAAAAGACGCTGACCAGCGGCTGCGCGCAGGGTACGATTTTTGGCGACCTGATGGAGCAGCTCGAAGGCGTCTGGCTGCCAGATGACGGGCCAAAGCTGCCGATTTCGACCCTGACGCGGCTGCTGCGCCGTTTGGCGTCCGTGCCCAGCCTGTATCTGGAAGCCGGCGGCATCCACGGCTGCGCGCTGGCCGAAGAAGACCGCCCGCTGATCTACATGGAAGACGTAGGCCGACATAACGCGGTCGATAAGATTGCGGGTGTCATGGCGCAAGAAGGCGTGGACCCGGCGGGCAAGATTTTCTACACAACCGGGCGCCTGACCTCCGAGATGGTTATCAAGACCGTCACCATGGGCCTGCCCGTCCTGATTTCGCGCAGTGGGTTTTCGGCCTGGGGGGTGGAATTGGCGCGACAGAACAACCTGACTTTGATAGGCCGCGCCAAAGGAAAGCGGCTGACCGTGCTCTCGGGCGCGCAAAGGCTGGCATTTGACACGGTAGAGGACACCGGCACGTGAATTTTGGGCTTGTATTGGCGGGCGGACAGTCTCGGCGCATGGGGCGGGATAAGGCTTATCTGGAGTTTGAGGGCGAGACGCTGATCGAGCGGACCATCCAACGCATTCAGCCGCAAGTCGATGTCCTCGGCCTGAGTACAGGTCCGAACCGCGATCGACTGAGCGAGATCAAGCTACCCCGAATTTTCGATCTAGAGCCCTCGGAAGCCCCAATTTGCGGGATTCTTGCCGGCCTGGCGTGGGCGCGCGCCTCGGGCGGTATGAGCGCACGTCTGATTACCGTGCCGATCGATTGCCCGCATATTCCTTTCGATCTGGTGCGCAAGCTGAATCTGGCGACGGATGAAATCGTCTTCGGCAGCAGCCACGGTCGCCACCATCCGGTTGTCGGTTCCTGGCCCGCGCATAGCCTTGAAGTGCTGCTGGACGCCTTTCATCGCGGCGAACGCAAGATTGATCGATTGGCAGAGCAAGTGGGCTGGAGCGCCGTTGACTGGCCAACCGACCCCAAAGACCCGTTTTACAACGTCAACACACCCGAAGAATTCACAGCGCTAACCCCGTCAGCCTCCTGAACGAGTGCGATCGACCCCAAGGGGTTCAACAACGGAACAGCGGTTAAAACAAAAAAAATCCCGTCAGGACGAACCTGACGGGATAAAGGTATTTTGGAGACACTTTCAGAGAAAATGAAAGAGCGACGTCGTGCGGAACGTCATAATGAAACGCCAAGACTGAACAGCGTATCGAGCGACACGGCGGGCTCGCCGCGCGTGGCTAAATAAGCCGTCATTGCTGCCTTGGATTTCGACCCCCAGACACCGTCAACGGTGTCTGAGTAAAGACCGCGGCTCTTCAACGCGGTCTGGATAGCGGTAATCGTGGACTTGCTCAGATTGGCCGGATCAAGCGTTCCGGGCTGAGGCATGGTCGTCACAGATTGACTCGTGGAAGCCACAGAACTAGCCGGTAGACCGGCGGTCAGAGGCGCCGCAGCAGGCGTGCGCGCAATGGTTGTGGCGGTATTCATTGCCTGGTTCGGCAGACCGGCAGGCTGATAGGGGTTATCGTAGAGCGGCGACAGTTGCGCCGATGGCTGGGCCACCGTGTTCAATACGGCCTGCTGAACGGGCTGCTGAAAGCCGGTAACGGCTGTGGTATTGGCAAACGGAAGGCGGGGCGCATACGGGTTTGGCTGAGCGCCGTAGGAATAGGTCGCCGTCGTCGTCGTGGTCGTTGGCACACCCGGCATCAATCCTCCGAAACCGGATGGAGATGCTCCCATGGTGGAGCCAATCAGCGCGGCGTTGGCGGCGCTGGACTGTATATTCATGGACGAATTTGGCAGCATAGGCTGCGCGCCGCTGAGGTCGAAGGGCGCTGGCTGTTGAGCGGAGGCGCCGGCGCTGGCCTGCGTGACCGGCGTTTGAGCCGTCGCGGGCGAGTCGGTGATGCCGCTGCTCACTTTGTTAAAGTTCAGGAAATCAAGCGCTTCGCAGCCACTCAACGTGGCCGCTAGGGCACTGGTCGCCATCAACAGGGCGATACGCTTTGCTACAGTCATGGCTCAAATCCACTCGACGCGCCCAACGAGAAGAATTTCTCGCAGACGAACCTAAAAATCTTCGACCCGCCTTGAAAAACCCGCGGCGGTGTCTGTGTTCGTCCAGATAATGTCTGGACCCCCATTCAAACGCAAGTGTTAATTTAACAAAAACCTGTAGACCATTGTTTTAATGCAATTTTTTTTATTCCATGCATTCGATTCATTGCTGATTTATGGTGAATTTTACAATTATGCGGCGATGGTCAGCGAGCCCAGCGGCAGATCCCCAACAACATTCCCGAAGGCTGTGCTTGAGTTTGTCAGGTGACAGGCGTACATGCCCAATGTCTTCATTCGAATGCGCAATTGCTTGCCCGCATTGCATCGCCGGAGGTTCGCTGTATGGATTTGCCGATTTTGCCACCCGACTACCGTCCATCTGAAAAGGAGCCATACATGAGCTCTCTTCAGCTGGCCTATTTTCGGGCGAAACTTATGCAGTGGAAATCTGAATTGCTGAACGAAAGCGAAGACACCCTTGCCGCTTTGCAGGAACAGTCGCTCTCCACGCCAGAAGCGGTCGAACGCGCGTCGATGGAAACCGACCATGCGCTCGAACTGCGCGCACGCGATCGGGCGCGCAAGCTAATCAACAAAATCGACAAGGCCATCGTCCGGATTGACGCCGATGAATACGGCTACTGTGAGGAATCGGGCGAACCGATCGGCTTGGGCCGCCTCGAAGCCCGTCCCATCGCCACGATGTCGGTTGAGGCGCAGGAACGCCACGAACGCGCCGAGAAGCTGCACCGCGATGAACGTCGCATGACCTGAGACCAAGCCACAGGGCCGCCAATCAAAGGGGAGCCACGCGCTCCCTTTTTTATGGGCTTTGTCCGCAGCTTGCGCGATCCTGGGACCAGATTTCTTTTTGTTCGCACTTGTTCTTTTCTTGTTCTTGTGTCATGACAAGGAACAAATCAAGATCAAACGCATAATTATTGCAATTATCTGACCATTTCCGCATAGGGAGTACAGCCAATGGCTTCGAACAAACTCCAACTCGTGAGTGACACGTCCTTGAACCACAAAGATAAAGACAAAGCCCTCGACGCAGCGATTTCCCAGATCGAACGATCCTTCGGAAAGGGCTCCATTATGAAACTGGGATCGCGGGAGAAGGTGGACATTGAAACCATCTCAACCGGCTCCCTGTCTTTGGACATTGCGCTGGGCATCGGCGGCTTCCCGCGAGGCCGGGTTATCGAAATTTACGGCCCGGAATCCTCAGGTAAAACAACCCTCTCGCTCCACTGTATTGCCGAAGCGCAAAAACTTGGCGGCGTCTGCGCCTTTGTTGATGCTGAGCACGCACTTGATCCGATTTACGCCCGGAAACTGGGCGTAGATATCGATAACCTGCTGATTTCTCAGCCCGATACTGGGGAGCAGTCGCTGGAGATTACCGATACGCTGGTCCGTTCGGGCGCTGTTGACGTGCTGGTGGTCGATTCCGTTGCCGCGCTGGTACCACGCGCCGAGCTCGAAGGCGACATGGGTGACAGCCAACCCGGTTTGCAAGCCCGCTTGATGAGCCAGGCCCTGCGCAAGCTGACCGGTTCAATTTCAAAGTCCAACACCATGGTGATTTTCATCAACCAGCTACGGATGAAAATTGGCGTGATGTTTGGCTCGCCCGAAACCACCACGGGCGGTAATGCGCTGAAATTCTATGCCTCACAGCGCTTGGACATCCGGCGAATCGGTGCAGTCAAGGATCGCGACGAAGTGGTCGGTAACCAAACCCGCATCAAGGTCGTGAAAAACAAGCTGGCCGCGCCGTTCCGCCAGATCGAAGTCGATATCATGTACGGCGAAGGAATTTCCAAGTCTGGCGAATTGCTGGACCTCGGCGTCGCCGGTGAGGTGATTGACAAATCAGGCTCCTGGTTCTCCTACGGCGACCAGCGCATTGGCCAAGGGCGGGAGAATGCTAAGACGTTCCTGACCGAAAACGTGAGTATTGCCAATGAGATCAAAACCAAGATCCTCAGCAACCACGGACTGATCGCCGACGCCATGCTCGATGGACCCGGAGATCAGGACGGCGACGACACCTAAGCCAGCCGCGTCTCCGACCCCAAGTCGGGACGCGAACGGGGAAATAAAGGTGCGCTCAGTGCATGAGCGCACCGACTCAGCTGGCGTGGACTTCAAGGCCTCCCCTGCGTAATGCTGACCCTCACGTTTAATGTGCAGCTCAAGGCGCACGCAAGATGACTGAGGGAGCCTTTCATGGCATCGGCAAATGAGATCCGCTCGACCTTCCTGAATTACTTCAAGGATAATGGTCATGAGATCGTAGACAGCTCACCACTGGTCCCGCGCAACGACCCGACGCTGATGTTCACAAACGCGGGCATGGTGCAGTTCAAGAATGTCTTCCTTGGCCAGGAACACCGTCCCTACAATCGAGCTGTCACCTCACAGAAATGCGTGCGCGCCGGGGGCAAGCACAACGATCTGGAAAACGTCGGCTACACCGCGCGTCATCACACTTTTTTCGAGATGCTAGGCAACTTCTCCTTTGGTGATTACTTCAAAGAAAATGCCATCGAATACGCCTGGAACCTGATCACCCGCGAATACGGCTTGCCTCAAGAGAAACTGCTGGTGACCGTCTATCACACCGACGACGAAGCCGTTGAACTCTGGAAAAAGATCGCAGGTCTAGGCGACGACCGCATCATCCGCATCCCCACGTCTGACAATTTCTGGTCCATGGGCGATACCGGTCCGTGCGGCCCGTGCTCAGAGATCTTCTTTGACCATGGCGACCACATCTGGGGTGGGCCTCCAGGGTCACCGGAAGAGGATGGCGACCGGTTCATAGAGATCTGGAACCTGGTTTTCATGCAGTTCGACAAGCCAGAAAAAGACGCTGAAATGATTCCCCTACCACGCCCGTCGATCGATACGGGCATGGGCCTTGAACGCGTGTCCGCCATCCTGCAAGGAAAGCACGACAACTACGACGTGGACCTATTGCGCAAGCTGATCGAAGCTTCTGCCCACGCCTCCAATGACGACCCGGACGGTGATAATAACGTGTCCCACCGGGTCATCGCCGACCACCTGCGCTCCGCCGCGTTTCTGGTGGCCGATGGCGTTCAGCCCTCCAACGAAGGCCGGGGCTACGTTCTGCGCCGCATCATGCGCCGGGGCATGCGTCACGCGCACAAAATTGGCAACACGGACCCGCTGATGCACCGCCTAGTGCCCACGCTCGTCGATGCGATGGGCGAGCACTTCACCGAACTCAAGCGCGCCGAAGCCTCAATAACCGAAATTCTGCGGTTGGAAGAAACCCGCTTCAAAGAAACCCTCGACCGAGGGCTCAAGCTTCTGGGTGAGGAAACCGACCGATTGGGCGAAGGCGAAGCCCTGGCCGGTGACGTCGCCTTCCGCCTGTACGATACCTTTGGTTTTCCGCTGGATCTGACGGCTGACATCTTGCGCGGCCAGGGCCGGGAAGTGGACCAGGCAGGGTACGACGCTGCACTCGAAGTCCAGCGCACTGCGGCCCGCGCATCCTGGAAGGGTTCCGGCGATGCCTCGACCGACAAACTGTGGTTCGCCATCCGCGACGCCGTGCCGGCCTCCGAGTTCCTGGGCTACGACACTCTGCACGCCGAAGGGGTTGTTCTTGCCCTGGCCGGATCCGAGGCCATGACTGAGGAACTGAAGGCCGGTGAGACCGGCTATCTGATCGCCAACCAGACCCCGTTCTACGCCGAAAGTGGTGGCCAGCAAGGCGACCGGGGAACCATCACCAGCGAGACCGGAGCCACAGCAACCGTTCTAGACACACAACGACGTGTCGGCGACATGTGGGTTCATGAAATCAGAGTGGATGAGGGCAGCCTGAAGGTCAGTGACGCCGTCGCCTTCTTCGTAGACAGCACTCGCCGCTCGGCGCTTCAAGGCCACCA
>Ga0206125_10001865_pt1 | contig 23428 bp, 12 predicted proteins | sample Helgoland_Spring_4_FD_148598 | JGI IMG/M metagenome (GOLD analysis project Ga0206125, IMG submission 148598) | Pelagic subsurface seawater microbial communities from Kabeltonne, Helgoland, North Sea - Helgoland_Spring_Bloom_20160331_1 | ecosystem: Environmental > Aquatic > Marine > Epipelagic ... | reverse complement strand
AGGAGATCCATTTGCTGTGAAAACTTTATGAGCACTTGAAGAAAAAGCCATGTGCTCAACAAATGTTCTAATTAATAAGCTTAGAGGGGAGTTTTTGGTCAAATAGGGGAGATTTTGAAAAGGGCCCATGCGATCGAGTTTTGTGGTGAAACAGGTTGTTCCCAGAATCTCCCCGATTTGACCAAAATCTCCCCTCTAAGCTTATTAATAAGAGAATTTTATGAGCACTTGGCTCTTTCTCAAAGTGCTCATAAAGTTTTCACAGCAAATGGATCTCGAGCAATCTCCCGACTCAAAATGTCCCCGAATTGTTCAGAATTGGTCCTCCTCCTCCGACGTCTCGTTCGGGTCGAAACGTTGAAAAACAGGATCGTAATGTTGTTCGCCCATGCCTTCGCCGATGCACAGCGCCGCGAAGGCATTGAACCGGCCGAGCTCAAGACCTTGTCTAAAGCAATGAGTCCTCCTCCTCCTCCGACGTCTCGTTCGGGTCGAAACGTTGAAAAACAGGATCGTAATGCTGTTCGCCCATGCCTTCGCCGATGCACAGCGCCGCGAAGGCATTGAACCGGCCGATCTCAAAATATTGTCTATAGCCATGATCTACCCGGATGCTTCCGTCGATGAGTCTCGAGGGGTAGCCGCTCGCGTAATCCAACGCACGATGGAACACGTCCATGAGCACTTGGTAGTTGCGTCGGTGCTTGGGCACGTTGGCGCACTCAAACTGAAGGCCCTCGTTCCAAAAGTTGTCGCTTCGGATGCTGAACCATTCGAATGGCGCAGAAAAGCCCGCGCTTCGCATTGCAGTTTCAGCCCCCTCCCGCATCCTTTTAAGGATTGGGTAGATGACCGTCTGGAACTTCTCTTGCCAAATCCGACGCTCGGGTTGCTGCGCTGGCACGTGGCTCGTGTGCACCCAGATCCCGAACCTTGTAACCATCTTCTCCTTAAAATTGTTATTCATAAAATCCACGCCGTTCTGGTTCCATCTGTCCCAGGTTTTCATGGTCACGCTGACGTACAGTACGTCATCCTCCGGGCAGTCGCGTTCGTTAATGCCGCGGCCTCGTCGAGAAGGCCGGCGCAACGACCTTCCGTCCAGTTCGCGTTGCAGGGAGTGCAGCGGCAGGCGACTGACGTCGGGAGCGCGGCTCATGGCTTAGAGTCTTTGAAGGATTTCGATTACACCTCACGCTCCCACACTAAAGGACACGACGGGAAGGTAGATATCGTGCGCGAGCAGGGGTATCCCAACTTCAGACATGCTCCACAATCGCAAGCAAGTAGTCGTGGAACGCGCCGAGCGCGCGCTGCATCTTGGCAAACTACCTGCCCGAGTACGCCAACTACCACGCCCAGACCAACACCTTCAACTGATCAAAATAATACACATTCTAAAGAAATAAGGGGCATTTTAATGAGGGAGATTGCAGGAGATCCATTTGCTGTGAAAACTTTATGAGCACTTGAAGAAAAAGCCATGTGCTCAACAAATGTTCTAATTAATAAGCTTAGAGGGGAGTTTTTGGTCAAATAGGGGAGATTTTGAAAAGGGCCCGTGCGATCGAGTTTTGCGGTGAAACTGGATGCCACCAAAATCTCCCCGATTTGAGCAAAATCTCCCCTCTAAGCTTATTAATAAGAGAATTTTATGAGCACTTGGCTCTTTCTCAAAGTGCTCATAAAGTTTTCACAGCAAATGGATCTTGAGCAATCTCCCGCATCAGAATGTCCCCGATTTTTTCAGAATTGGTCCTATTACTCAATGTCCTCGGAAACGACGAAGGAGACGGCTGGAAGGGGCAGACGGTCGGCGGGAAGGGGCGGCTGCGGCAGGTCGGCCGGTGGCGGTGGGCGTTGCACGCCGTTGGCGTCGCACTGCTCGAGCAGCCGCTGGTACTGCCGCAGCTTGAACGCCTGCTCCTCCGAGACGCGATAGTTGCCGCGCGCGTCGAGCGGCACGCACGCGCTCAGAATGCGCTGCGTCTCGCGCCACTTGTCGCCGTCCACAAACTGCGAGTAATCTTCGTCGGTCGCGGCGCGCGCCAGCCGGTCGCGCTTGTCCGCGTGCAGCCCCAGCTTGGCAAAGGTGGCCGAGCGCCGCGCGGCGAACTGGAGGATCTCCACGGGCTTGTCCTGCCCGATGCGGTAGATGCGCCCGAAGGCCTGATCGATGGTGGAGGCGTTCCACGGCAGCGAGCCCACCGACAGCAGCACCTCGCAGCCCGGGCACAGCGTGATGCCGATGGAGCCGGCGCCCGACAGGAGCAGCACGCCCTTGGTGCACTCGAGGAACTGTCGGACCATCGTCGCGCGCTGCGCGGCGCTCAGCGAGCCCGTGAACAGAAAGAGCGCACCCACGTGGTTCTGAGGCCGCTCCAAAAAGCGTTTGAGGATTCCGAGCTGCGTCGTGGACTCGCAGAAAACGGCGATGCGCGCGTGCCCCGCCGCCTGGCGCGAGGCGATGACGCGCGCAATGAGCAGCATCGTCTGGCTGGGCGCGGCGGCCGCCTGGGCGTAGAGCGTCGCGTCCTCCTCAAAAGCCTTGGCGCCGCGCACACCGAGCTGGTCGCAGAACTCAAAGTTGCCCAGTGCGACAAGGGCCGTGAAGGCGGCCCGCTGCTCCTCGCCAAACTGGGTCGCGTCCGAGCTTCCGTCGACGCCGCCACCGCCACCCGCGAGCCGCTGCGCCGACGCCAGCACCTCGTTGTGCTTGGCGATCGCCTCGGTGTCGGTGGTGCCGTCGGGCCGAAGCCCCACAAACGGGTCGTACTCCAGGAGCAGGCAGCGCTTCGCGGGTAGGTCGATGAAGCTGGCGTCCACCCGGTCCACGAGCTGCTCGTGGAAGGCGGTGACCGAGGCGCGCTGGAGCGTGCGGTCGTTGCCGCCCTTGGCCGTGAAGAAGTGCCGCGGCTTCTGCAGCCACTCGGGCCGGCCGTCGATGGCGCGCGCGAGGTTGGCGATCTGCGAGGGTTTGGAGCTCACGGGCGTGCCCGTCAACCCCAGCTTGTAGGTGGTCGCACCCGTGAACATGCCCACCACGTGCCCCGCGAGCGTGAGCGGGTTGGAGACGCGGTGGAGCTCGTCGACAATCGCAAGGCTAAACTGTGGCAGCTGGTGCGCGAGCAGCTGAAAGAGGGGGTGGACGGGCGGCGGGCAGCCCTTGAGCTCCTCGATACGCTTCGTGTTCTTGGGGTCGACGCCGTGCTTGAAGCGCTGCATGCGCGGCTTCTTCAGGTCCTCCGGCGCCGTGCCCACGTACACAAAGGTCTTGAAGGCGGACACGAGCGTCTCGGGCGTCGTGATGATGACGCTGGCGCTCGACACAGCCTCTGTGGTCATCACCGCCTGCTTGTGGGCCGCAAGCACGTGCTCGTCTGCAAGCGTGGTCCACGCGCGCACGGTCTCGTTCCACATCTCGAGCACGCTCAGCGGGCAGACGATGAGCGTCTTCGTGTCCGCGCGGTGCGGATTGAGGATGCGAACGGCGGCCATCACGAGGATGGCCGTAATCGTCTTGCCCGACCCGACCTCGTGGATCGCGATCAGGCTCGCCTTGCGCTGGGTCCATGGCGCGCGTCCCTCCTTTTGCAGCAATCGCTGGGCGGCGACGACCTGGTGCGTGTACAGCTTGCGCGGTTTTCCTTGCGCGTCGCGCATCTTCAGGATGCCAATGCCGGACGTGCTCGATTCGGAGCAGACGTGCTTGGTGAACTTGCCCACCATGCGTCGTGCGTGCGCCTTGTCTTGCTCGCTGAGGTCGCGAAAGCGGCGCTGCTTCACCATGGTGATCGTGGTGTGCCGCTGGTGTGCCGCGCGTCGGTGCGGCGTTCTAGCGCAATCCCCCCTCGGCAACGAGCCTTGCAACTAATGGCAGTGGGTGCTGATTGTGGACGGAAGGCGCACCACCGATGGGTGGAAGAAGGCGGCTTGGCGGTTGGGGCGGGTTGGCCGAAGCGCACGAGCTTCAACCCATAGAGATTGAGTGGCTCATGAGTTGCAAGGTTGTGCAGATCGCCGAGCTGTGGCAGATGGAATTTGTGCGCGACAAATTGCAGGAGGCGTACGACGGCGACGACGCCGAGCAGATCACCAAATTGCTGTGCTCGCTCGTGCGCGCCGTGGTGGAGCCGGGCGTCTCGACGAAGGGGCTGGGGGACGTGACGATGCGCATCGCGTTGCGACGGGAGGAGCGGGTGTCGCTGCCCATGTCGTCGTGCGTACGGTTGGCGCGCGTGCTCGCGTGCAAGTTGGATGCGTTGGGTGACCTCTCGCAGATATGCGATGCGTAGACGTGTAAGGAGTGTGGGAGCACGGTTGTGTAGCGCGCGTGCAAATAAAAGTTTTGCGCGCGTGCATGGCCGGCGCCCGGCCCCCGTGGGGCGACGGGAATCCCTTGGACGTTCCTGGCGTGAACGACGCCAATGTGGCGGAATGGAAGCAAAATGCGCGTCTCGTGCAGGAAGTGAGGAGACTTGCAACTGCGTGGGCCGGGGCTGTAAAAAAAGTCGAGGCTTCGGGAAGGACGGCGGCGCACAAACTCTCGGAGGACGACTGGTTCAAGCTGACCCAGGGCAACGTCACGCTTGCGGAGCTGTACCTGTGCGTGGCCAAGGTGCTGAATCACGAGTACCCCGACCCGGCCGACATACTCAACAACTTTGAGCCCGCCATGAAGGCGGTGTGGGCCAAACACGGGATGAAAGACGGTCTGAAGGGTGCGCATACTCACCAAATGACCCTATGCAACGCGCAACAGAAGGAGGTGGAGAAGGCGTGGGAAGACTTCCAGAAAAGCGCCAACGTGAAGAAGAAGATCGAGGCGTTTGTAGAGCTGTACAACAAGTACCTGCTGTTGGCCAAGCCCAGAGCGGAACCAAAGACCGCGGAGGAGATGCTGAAGTATTTCTGGAGTCGAGAGACCACCAAGATCGTCACGAATGCTCGCGCCCGGATCTCCCTGTGGACGGCCCTTTTGCAGCTGATGGCCCTCGAGATGGCCGAGGACCAGGTGCTGAAGGGCCTCGTGATCGACACCCGTTTCCAGGATGCGATGGTAGCCGCACGGTATGACGTGAAACGGGCACTGAAAAACGTGCTAGACGCACTGGAGAAGGCAAAGGAGCCAAGCAAAGAGGGGCAGGCCGAGCAGGAGAAGGCAAAGGCTCTGCTTGCTGAGATTGAAGCCAAACAGGCGGAGCTGAAGCGGCGGGAGGAGGCCAAGAAGGCTCCGGCGCCCGCCCCGGCGAAGCCGCAGGGCTTCACGTTTGGCGGCGGCGACAGCAACGCTCCAGCAAAGCCGTTTGCGTTTGGGCCTGGGCCTGGGTCTGGGCCGTCGCCGCCGCAATCCAACCCCGCGGCAGAGGCGAGGGCGGCGGCGAATCAGGAGGGGTCGGACACGGACGTTTCCAAAGACGACGACGTGGAGGGTGACGACGACGACGACATGGAGGGTGACGACGACGAGGAAGCGCGCCACCTCAACCTGCTCATTCTCGACTTTGACGGCACAATGACCATAACCATGTACAAGAAGAACGACAAGATCGTGGAAGCCGTGTCGGACAATACGCGGCACTTCCAAGAGATGACGGAGCAGGAGCACATGCAGAATTTTGGCGGTCTTGAGCAGGTGGTGCTGATGGACGAGCTCTTCAAAGAGCTCCAGGAGGTTTTCGGCGTGGATCTGCGCATCCTCTCCTACGGCAAGAAAACCGCCATTCGGGAGGCACTTGCAATGGTCGGGCTGCTCAAGTACTTCTCCGATACCGACGAGTTGCTCGGCGAGCGCATCTATGCGGTAGACACACCGCCCATGAGCGAGGACGCAACGATCTTCAAGTACGACGTGGTCAAGAAGTGGATCGATGACGAGGAGGAGCTGGCCATCGACCTGACCGCGTTCATCGATGACCAGGAGGACAACATCTACGGTGAGCATGGCCTGTACCACCTGCTCGCAGAAGGGCACGCTCGCCAACACCCGCTACTTGTCAAGCCAAACCGGAAAGGGTTTGGAAACTCCCTGCAATGGATCAATGACGCGTTTGGGATCGAATACCCGTACAGCTCAATGAGCGAGGATCGGAAAGTCGAGATCCGAAGGCAGCAGGAAATGCTCAAGGCGTTACAAGAGCAGCAGGAGGAGCTGATGGAGAAGATCGTGGAGCAGTTTGAGGACCACGCGGACACCACCATCGCAGTCGTGCGCAAGCATCTGAAAGACAATCCACAACTCAACCTGATCATCGCCGGTGGCGTCTACAAAGACGACGCCGGCAATGAGACGGGGAAAAAGAACACGTCGTCGATTGGCAAGGAGGGGGCTGCCAGGGGGCAGTGGCAGAACTACGCCAAGACGATGGGCCTGACCCCTGAAGACGGCGACACGATGCGGCTGAAAGTGACAAACTATCTCGACGCAGGGTTTGCGAAGCTGGCGACAGATTTGCTCGGTCGCGTCACGTTTGGGATGGTCGATTACAATCCAGAAAATCCCGAGTGGCAAAAGAGTGTCTTCCTGTGGGGCGCAAACAAGAGCAACTACGATGGTAAAGACGGCGACCAGATTCCCGGAGATGGGCAAGCGGCCGAGATCGAAGTATACCACGCCAATGAGTTTGGTATCATCAGCACGCCCCGGACTGGCGTCAAGACCTACCATCTCCCGCACGAGGACTTGCCCCCGCTCGGCGCCGTGGGTGCCGCCTCGACGGCGGTGGAGCCGGAGCCCATGGCCGTGGAGCCGACGCCGGCGCCGGCGCCCATGGACGCGATACCGGTGCCTCCAAACGACCCGCGCCCGGGCCTGGGGGCAAACCGGGTAGAGAACCGGCCTCTGACCGCCGAGGAGGTGGCCATCTATGACGACTACATCGACGAAACGAAAGACCCGGGCGAACTCGTCCGCGCCGTCGACGCAGCCGAACGGCTTAGGCGCCAGGATGTCCGGAAACTGAAGCCCGGCCAACCCGACAGGGGGAGCTGGATGAACGACGCCATCGTCAGCGCGTACATGAAGCTGCTGCAGAACCGCAACGACGCGGTGCACGCAGCCGGTGGCAACCCCTCGTTGCTGCGCTGCATCTTCTTGGACCCGTTGGTCTACCAACAGTTGTTGCGAGTGCAAGGGCAGATGCACCAGCAGACGATGACGCAGGCGGTTATGGACGAGTTCACGAAGTCTCGAACGATGGGCAGGAACCACCGCATCACAAAGCATTTCAACACGTTTGACGACTGCGACCTGATCTTCTTCCCCATCCACATCCACGGAAACCACTGGGCTCTTGCGGTCGTCAACCTTCGGGACCGGCGCTACGAGTGGTTCGATTCCTTGTGCTTTGGCGATTCGAGTGGCCAGGGAACGGAGGTGCTGAAACACCTGCAATGGTGGATGAAAACGCTGTGGCGCAAGCGGGTGGAATCGCTCAAGTGGAAGCCGGAGCAAGACCTCACCGGCGACGATCCCTGGCCTCAAAAGATCTGGGGCAGCGATAAGACGCCCAAGCAGGACAACGGCGACGACTGCGGCGTCTTCGTAATGAAGACCGCCGACTACTACTCGCAGAATGCGCCGCTCGACTTTGAGCCAACACAGATGCCCTACTTTCGCCAGCGCGTGGCCGCCGAGCTCGAAGCGGAGAAGCTGATTGATCACGACGCGCTGGTTGCCAAAGCACAAGCGTCGCTGACCGAGGCGCAGCGCAAGGAGCTGGAGGAGCAGAAGGACAAGGAGCTGGCGCACGAGATGCAGCAGCTGGCGTACGAGGAAGATGCAGAGAAGGAGGAAGCGGAGAAGGAAGCGATTGACAGTGCGGTGGCAGAGGCTGAGGCTATGGAGGAAGCGTCGCAAGGAAAGACGAAGAAGGGGTTGTACGCACAGGCGGCGCTGAGTGCGCAAAAGGCGGGGTTACTCACGGAGAAGCAAGAGGCGCGCCTTCTTTTGCTCGCGAATGATCTTGGCGATGACGATGGCGACGAGGATGACGAGGACGAAGATGACGAGGACGAGGACGACGAGGATGACGAGGACGACGAGGACGACGAGGACGACATGGACGAGGACGACGAGGACGACGAGTTCCTAGAGGGTGAGGACGAGGATCCGTGCGTCGAGCCCACCGACCGCGATCAACGGGACTGCATAGAGCACAAGGAGCATTGCGCACACCTGGCGCCGACGGGCGACAACTTCGACTCGGACAACCCCAACGTGCGGTGGACCGAGGCGTACCGCGCGCACGTCAAGCCCTTCCTCCGCGAGCACCTCACCAACCCTAACGCGATTCTGCGCAACGACAACTGGTACCCGCGAGGCGACTTTACCAGCTACAAGGCGCTGACGCGCGAGCTCGCCTTGCCAGAGGACCTCGAGGGGGCCGACGACGTGAGGGTGGCCAAAGGCTACACGCTGAAGTTCCTCGATCTCGATCCTAACGAAACAGAGTACAAACTCAACGACGGGGAAGCGTGGCGGTCCTTCATTACCAAACAGATGGGCATGTTGGAGGCCGACGAGGGCGTCGCGTACAGGGGCGCCTACTTTACGCGCTACAACGCGTGGAGCTTGGACGATCTCGAGACGCTTCGGAGCGCCACCATCGAGGCGTGGTACGCCGTGGACGCCCGCGTCGAGGACCCGAACTCGGTCAAGGACTTGGAAGATGAGCTCGACACGCACGAGGGGCAGGCCAACCGCATCTTCGTGTGGCGACTGGTGGTGGTGCACCTGCGCATGCTTCGGTTCATCGGCACTAGCACCGAGATCTATCCCGTAACCGAGTGCTTCGAGATGGATACGCTTGTGGACAACGTCGCGCACATGCTCAAGTACCGGCGGTGCGTCCGCGTAGCCAAATGCATGTATTCCAACGTGCAGAAGCACGCCAACAGCCTGCACCACCAGTACCGCGCGGGAATCCTGAACAAGAAGCACGCGCACCACCACATGGACGAGAACGGCACGGACATCGGGATCGCGCGGCGCATGATCCGCCAGGCCGACGTTGCCAACTTCCGCAACTACTACTACAGGCAGCCAAACCGCGACCCTGAAGAGAACCCAACAGACGACCTTTCCAAGCAGTACCGAGACGCCGAGCACTACTACACCAATCCGCCCATGGCACCCCTCATCTGCGCCGCCCCGCCGCGCATCGGCAAGACGGCCATCTCGTGCCTCATTGTGTCCTTTGCCGCCAAGCTGGGCGCCGACATCGTGTACGGCGTCTCGTCCGTCGACCGAAAGAACAACGTCGCGGAAGAGGATGCCAGGTTGGCGTTCAAAACGCTCAGGTGGTCGGAGTACGGCCTTGCCCTTGGAAGCGAGGGCGACGACAACATCTACTCGCAGGATTACGAAGCGGAGATGCTTGGCGATGACGGCATGAACGAGAAGGTGCAGGTCGTCGCGGACGATCGGGACGGGTGGATGTTCCACGTGCGCGACAACGCGCAGACGGTGGTCAAGGACTCGGAGAAGATGAGTAGGGCGATTCAAGACTCGTTCCCGACCTTCTACGGTCTCACGATGTGCGTGTCGAGCACCATTCTCCCCGTCTTCCTGCAGGGACAGGTGGCGGGCAGCATCGATTCGGTGCGCAACCTCCTGAAGGTGCAAAAGAAGGACGAGGATGGCAACAAGTTGCGCCCACGCGTCAGTCGAGGTGCAATCGAGAAGAACGTCGTCTTGCAGCACTGGAGCTTCCCGATCGCTCCCGACTTTTTGACGCCCCCTCGCAGCATGTACCTGACAAGGGGGAACAAGCCCACCTGGTACAATGACTACTACGAGGGGCTCCGGAGCATGGACGGAGCGGCGGCGGCGGCGGCGGCGGCGGCAAACAACTATTACGGCACGCACCTGCACGTCACTAGGTGGGGTGGTAACGACAAGGCGGGCCGCCCCAACCTGGTGGCGACGCGGGTGCTGCTTGACCGCACCCTGAACGAAAAGAAGCAGGAGCAGCTGAGGGCGGCAAAGAGGCTGCGCAACCCGGGTGGCGGCGGCGCCCGACCGTTTTACCTAAACGAGCAATACTACAAATACCTGCAGACATTCAACCGGCTGAACACGCGGTACTTTGACGGCTTCGAGTGGGTGGAGGCGGGTGGCGAGAACGCCACCCGCGTCGTGAACCCGCCCATCACGCGGCTCACCCTCGACGCCGGGCGCATGCTTTGGCAAGCGCAGGAGTGGATCAATGGCGCCGGAACGCAGGTCGAGGAGGGGAACGCCGTCAAGTTCCACCCGATGCTGGTGATGGCGCCCGGGCGCGACGAGTGGGAATTGCCCGTGCACGAGCGGGAGGCATGGGCCGTGATGCTGTGCAAGCTTGCGTGGCTGCGCTTTCAGGGAGATTGGGAGAACGAGCCGGGCCTTTCCACGATGGCAAAGGAGGCCATGAAGGAAAAGTACGGCATCTCCGTGCTCGTGCGGTACCACAACCCAGCCGAGGACGCCAACAAACTCTTCAAGGGACTGGTCTGCTCCGAGCAGGACTTCAAGGAGAGCAACCAGAAGGACGCGGTGGCCTCCATAGTCTTTGATCCTACGCTGGCCGAGAACCGCTTCCCCACGCAGGTGTGCGTCTGGGACAACCAGTCCCACCCGGGAACCATGCTGCGGAGCGTGCTCGTCCCCACGCTCAGCGAGGAGCTGTACACCGATTACACCAACATCCTGAATGCGCCGGTGCAAACGGACAGCAAGCCGGTGGCCGCAGACTACCTGCGCGATCACCCACCGCTCAACACCTTTACCTACGACCCCAGGACCACGTACGGTATCGAGCTCTTTGCGCCCTACGAGGATGACAAGATTGCGAAAGCAGACTCCGACGACGAGGAGGAGGACGCCAAGGCCACAGATGTCGGCGAGGCCGAGGTCGATGAGGACGAGGAGGGGTTGCACGAGTACTTCAACAACGGCGTCGACGACGACAGCGGCGGTCTTGCGATGCCCAATACGGGCGACAGCTCCGGCGGCGGCGGCACTACGTTGCCGCCGGATATCATCAACGTCAACGCCGTTGCGCTGCGCCTGTGCGTCACCACGCACAAGCACGTGCAGGACGCAACGATGTTCCTTCAGTCTCAATGCGACATCGTCAAGGTCGCCGCGCTCGGACACGACATGCTGCGGCCCGGAATCAACCTGGAGTCCGCTCTCAGCACTCCCGGGGAGCGCCCCCTTACCGACGCGACCCACCTGTTTGTGCCACGCTACATGAGCCTGGTGTTGAGCGAGTTGGGGCGCGGTCCCGACGTGTCCTGGCTGTACTACAGCGTCGGGAGGGGATTTGTCAACCTCGGAAAACACCGACTGCCAAGGGACTGGAGCCTCGAGCTCCTTAGCAAGAAGAACGCTCACGAGCTTGTCGAGAAGTACAGCAACACCGAGGTCTTTGCGAGCATGGTGCACAACGAGAGTCTCACGGGACGCATGATGGCGCTCGGCGCCGCGATGTGGAATGGCGAGAAGGGCAGGAGCATGATACAGGTAGGCGCGCTGCAGTATGGGCAGTACGACGGGGCTTTCGCCACCAGGCGTCTCAAGGGCGCCACGCCGGAAAAGTCGCTTCGCAAGGTGCTCTTTGGCCTCTCCATGTCGAGCAAGAGCATGACCACCCCACACCACCAGCAAAACAGCCAAAGGGTTTTTGGCAAGGTGCGCGATTGCCTGGCGGGAAAGTACAAGGCCAAGCGGATGTCGTTCCTCACCAAGCTGGAGAAGCACAACGAGGACAAGAACGATCAGGCTTTCAAAGATCCAACGAAAAGGCTGAGCGCGCGCCCCGAGCTCAAGCGGTACGACGTGGAAGGCTACGGCTCCGACACCGACTACTCTCTGCGCGTGGGGCGGGGCGAGCAGACGAACCGCAACGACATGCCCGAGTGCGACGAGGAGCTTCCGGACAACGTGTTGCAGGACACCGCAGGAGACGGCGACGTCGGGCAGGGGTACTACGCCATCCCACGCAAGTGGCAGTTTGAGGAGGAGGAGTTCCAGAACGCCAACCTGCAAGCGTGGGCCAAAGCTGCGAAGAAGGTGATGAACCGCGAGGAAAAAAACCTCAGCGAGATGGGGACGGCCCTTCTCGCAAGGTCCCCACTGTTTGCCACCGGGAACTACATAGCGCGCAGCCGGCAGCTTCGCAAGGAACGGGTGAAAGCGTGGGACTGGAAATCGGTCGCCAGGAAGGTTGTCAGCGCGTGGGGCATGGCCTCCGACCTCTTCGACATGTACATCAAGCAACTGCGCAAATTCGAAGATCGGAATCCCGATCTGGCGCCGAGGGTGCCCATGCCGGTGTATGCAAGGCCCGACGTGGCCACCAAGTCTTACAAGGACAAAGACGTGCAAGCGTGGCTGCGGCTTGTCAGGGACGCGCACGTCGCGTACCTGACCAATGAGGATCCCGATACCTGGGTTAGTGCCTTCCGGGCGCGTGCTCGGAACCGCTTGCTCGACCTCGAGCTAGGATACGACTCGGCCACCTCTAGGGACTGGCGCGTGTGGCGCGTGAAGAACCTGGCGCACCTCGGCTACGACTTTGACAAGGACGGCCCGCTGGAAGACGCGGGAGGCGGCGGCGGCGACGGCGGCGGCGACGGCGGTGATGGCAACGACGACGACGACGACTACAACGGGGGCGGTGGTGCCGGCGGCAACAAGAAGCCGCCCACGCTCTCGGAGAGCGATGCGCTCAACGCGCTTCTGTCCAGCGCAGGCGTGCCGCCGAGCGAGCCACCGCTGCCAAAGCAGAAGAAGCAGGGCATCTCTAAGCGCTCCTCGACCATCCAAGCTCTCAAGGACAAAATCACCGAGTCCGGGCAGCTGCTTCAGGGCGCTCTGAACAAGGGCATGGACGTCACCAAAGAGGAGCCAAACGGTCCGATGCAGCTCCTGCAAGCGGCCGTGAGCCTCGCGCTGAATATCGTGCGTACCCAGCCGTCGGCAGAACAGGAGGCCCTTGCCCTGGTGAAGCTCGCGGGGGCGTACAATGCGCTCGACGAAGCACTGGACATCCACAGCATCAAGGTTGCGACGAGCCGGATGCCGTGAGCAGTAATTACCATGTGTGGAGTTTGTAAAGAAATAAAAACAATCACAGACAGTACACTCAGCCCCAGCCCCACATGTTAAGCGAGTTCGGCATCGTCGTCGTCAGACGGAGGAAAACACGCACTGGCCAGGTCGGCTTCCTCGAGCACCTCGAGGGGCAGGTCGAGCGCGCGAAAGATGTTGAGCACCTCTTCGGTCATCGGCGCGTTGTCGATCGTCTTTCGTCGCAAATCTCTGGCCTCCTCCGCAACCTCGCGCTCGCGCTTCTTCGCCTGCGCCGCCTTCCGCTCGAGCAGCGCCTTTCCCATTAAGTTCGAAGCCTGCTTCGCTTTGGCCATGTGCGCTCTCACTATGCTGCTCTGCGGCGCCTTGGTCTTGGCGGCGGCAACGTTCGCCTCCTTCTCCACCTTGCCGAGCTCCTTGTACTGCAGCACCTCCTTGAGCAGAATCATCTCGGCCACCAGGCCGTCGCACGAGAGGGGCACGCCGTGCTCCTTGGCGCTGTCAAGCATCACCTGCGCCGGCACATCTCTCTCCTCGCCGTAGCCCTCCAACTCGAAGAGCGTCTGCCGCTTGCCGGCCGCCTCTTCGTCCTCCGTGTCGCACGTGATGAAGTCGTAGTAGGTCGCCTCCTTTTGCTCTTCGAGGCGGCGCGTGCGCAGCGCGTCGTCGCTCTCGTCCTCGCGCCTCGCGATGCGCGGGCTGCGCGCCACGCGCCCAATGCGCTGCGCGGCGCTCGCAACACCCCCGTCCGCGTCGACCACCGCCACGTAGCAGAAGCGCGTCAGCGGCACGTCCATGGAGCTGTAGCCCACGGCGGTGCAGATCATGCCCACTAACTCGCCCGCGTTGAAGCGGTTGACGATCTTCGCGTTGATCTCTGCGTTGTGCGGGTCGTCCTCGCCGTGCGCGCTGCCGCCCGAGAGCACCTCCCACCCTGGACCAAGGATGGTTGCAACCACTCTGGCGGAGAGGAGGTGTGTGACGAAGATGATCCCCGCATGACCCATGCGCTTGTGAACCTCGCAGGTGGCCTTGAGCGTGTTGAGCTTGGCGGGGTTGAGCGAAGCAATGTACTTTTTTTGCGGGCCCACCGCCATGTCGTACGCGATCCGAAACTGGGAGGTGAGCTTCACCTTGATCACGGCGCGCCGAATCCTGGCAATGAGGCCAGCTTCTTCCAGCTCTCGACAGGTGCGACGAAAGAGCACATTGCCAAACCAGCCAAAGGCCTCGCGCTCGTGCTCGTCGCGAGTCTGCGTCGCCGAGCAGAACTCGTTGCGGAAGAGCGTCGCGGTGAACGCGAGCATGCGCTTGTAGTTCAGCTCCTCAAGCATCTTTCGATAGGTCTTCGCGCACACGTGGTGGCCCTCGTCGCAGCACACGAGGTCCCAATGCGTATTGTACACGTAGTCACGCACCCGTTTGCTTTGCGCGCTCCTGTGCGCCTCCTTGGACGCGAACATGCCGTAGGTCGTGATGAGAAAGCACCAATGCGGATGCGGCTCACCCTTGCTCTTGCCGCTGTGCACGCAGATCTGGTTCTCAAACAGCGTTGTGTGCTCCCTGAGCGCCTGCTCCATCTGCTTCACGCCCTGCGACTCGTAGCAAAAGATGATCACCTTAAGGCCGGCGGCCATCGCGGCCTGCAGAATCACGGCGGTCTTACCGCTCCCGCACGGAGACACGACGAAGCCATTCCTTGGGTCGGTCGCTTGGATCGCGTCGATCATCGCTTGCTGCACCTCGCTCGGGTGATTGAAGGGTGACGTCTTCCGGAACGAGAACTTTCGCTTTTGGAGCGTCGCCATCCCTGGGTTTCCGGACGACGGGAAGGGGCCGGCCACTCTTCCCTCTCGCGCGTATATAAAATTACAAGTTGCAAGGTTGGGCGGGATGGTCCTTCTCACCACCTTAGTGCGCTATTCCCACCACATTCAAGCGCGATCTTGCCACTTGTGGCAGGTTGGAGGGAACATCCCTCATCCCCTTTCCGTCGTCCGGAAACCCAAGCAATTGGGTCGGATTGAATGGCAACTTCCGTCTCGGAGGCGGTCTGGGTGAAGCGGCTGAGCGGGAACCGAGCCGGCCGACTGCTCAGCCAACACCTGGCGTGCCTCGACTTGCAAACTAAGGGTAAGCGGCGCGACTGCGCCATCAGCGAAGCCATGAGCAACGAGAAGGTCTTCATCAACGCGCTGGCGCGCAGCCTGGCGCGCCGGCTGCCGCTGCCGTGCGGCCTCAGCCAACCGCTGCCTCGCTTCATCGCGATCCTCAACCTGTCGGGCGAGCGGTCGCTCGTCTACTCCAACAACCCTGCGCTCGTGCGGAGCCTGTGCAGCCACTCGCTCAGCATGCACGGCGCCGAGCTGAGCGAGTGCCTCCTCGAGTTTGAGACCTTCCCATTGATGGCGCAGTCGGAGAAGGCGTCGCGGTTTGTCTTGCTCACGTACAGCCTGCCCTGGCAGACGGGCAAGGACGGGTGCTTTTGGCACCTCTCTGCGTGCGAGGTGGCGAGGGCCCAGGACGGCACCAGCAGCATGCTCAGGGACCGCGTCGTGCACATGTCGAGCGTGTCGAGCACGAGCTACAAGGGCAAGTCGGTGCGCGACTCGAGCGACCAGACCGTCATCATAGGCCCGATCACGCACGAGAAGCCGCTGCTGCAAATCGTGTCCGACAAGCAAATCTCCGACTTTACCGAAGCGTTTAGTGCAACCAACCTCGACTTTGAGGAGGACGCGTGCGCCGAGTGCGCCGAGTCGCCGGACGCGCAGGGCAGCAAGACGGCATTGCTGGCCGAGATGGTACAGCGGTTGAAGCAGGAGCACAATCAAGACCTGAAGGAGATCAAGCTTTTGCAGGAGGCCAAAAAGTCAGTCGAGGCCGTGATGGAGCTCGCTCTTGAGGCGGCGGACACCAACATGAAGGATCAGGACACCGCGCACACGCGCGCGCTCGCGGCGCAAAAGAAGTCGGCCAAGGACATGCTCGAGGCCAGCCGGCTGCAGAACGACGCCTTTGCCGCGGAGATCGTGGCGTTGAAGGAGGCGAACAAGAAGCTGTCGGCCGACAAGCAGCAGGTGATCAGGGAGCAAAAGAAGGTTGACGACAAGAGCAAGGAGCTGCAGCGGAAGAGCGACGCCAAGGACGCGCTGCACAACGCGGCGCTGTCCAAACACGTGGCCACCATCTCGCGGCTCGAGGGGGTCGTCGCCGCGAACGACGAGCGGCTGGCGTCGACAAAGAGCCAGATTTTGAAGTCGAATGCTGCTGCTGTCACGAAGCTGGTTAGGGAACACGGGGAGAAAGTGGAGAGCCTGGCTCTCGCACTCGATAGCAAGAAGCGCATCATCAACCAGCTGAGCGAGAACAACGACCGCAAGGATGTGGAGAAGGAGTCGCTTAAGACGCACACGGACGAGCAGGCCGTGCGTATCCGCGATCTGGAGACGGCGCGCACAGACATGGAGACGGAGGTGAAGCGTCGCGAGGACGAGCTCAAGAAGCTCACCAAAGAGGCGGCCGCGGCCATGGCCGCCGAGTCCAAGACGCGCAACAAGTCGCTGGGCACCCAAAGCCGCAACGCCTCCACGGCCACGCACCATTGCGCGTCGACACAGACCACGCCGCCGCCCGCGCCGCCGCCCGGGCCGCCGCCCGCGCCGTCGTCGCTTCCTGCTACTCCCCCTCCCGAGCCAGTCGTGGCGCCCACGGTAGGAATGCAGGTGGTCGCCGTGGACAACGGGTCAGCGCAACAGGCGCCACCCTCTTACCAAGCGGCGATCGACATGCTGCAAGAGCTGGTCTCAATGTCGGCGCACGGGGTTGCACACGCGGGCGTGGCCGTGCAAACGATGCCCAGCGGTTATGCCCAACCCCAACCCCTGCCCTTCCCACACTTCACCCCTCTCGGAATGTTCCCACCGAATGGCCAGTTTCCCCAGCCGGTCCACCCCCACCCCCGCTTCCACGTGCCAAGCACGCATCACCCCCACTTCCCCGTGCCAACCCCGCACCATCATCACAATCAGCAAGCCAACCACGTGCACGCAAAGGGGTACGCCCGTTAGTTGTGTCCGTCCTCGGTGTCCGGTGGTGGCGGTGCCGATAGTCGTGCCGATTCCAAATAAAGTTGAAGCCCGATCGCCACCACCGCAAAAGTGGCATTTAGCTCCACCTTTGCGCGATTGGATATCTCCAGGAATTCTTGCCTTTGACGAGGGGTGAAATTGCGAGGCACGTTGCGTGCCTCCAATGGCGCAGGCTCTGCGATCGAAGCGCAAGGGGGCGGAGTCAGCGCGCGGGGGCGGGGAAACCGCATGCCCTGTGTGCATGGACCACACCGAAGACGAGCGTTTTTGCTTTCCTTGCGGTCATTGGATCTGCGCGCCGTGCAACCAGAAGATGCTGCAGCACAACTTCTTGGCCTGCCCCACCTGCCGCCAACCACGGCAGGGCGTCAGCCAGCGACAGGTTGACGCAGCGAACCGCACGCGCACGGAGCAGAACGCGGAGCAAGACGGGGCACAGTCGCTGGTGCTGCGCGCTGGAGGTCAAGAGCTGCGCGTGATGTTCTTCCCCGATGAGAGCGAGGGCGCCAACCCGTTCCAGTCGCTGAGGGAGGCGGTTCGGCCGCGCAATGCGACCGACGACGACCACTTGCTGGCACAAGTAGTCGACGCGGCCTCGGCGGTTCAATCCGTGCTTCCGCACCTGGCCGGATCGTCCGAGGCGGAGGTGCGGCTCGAAGGGCCAATGCGCGAGCTGGTCGATCGGCTCTTGCGACCGGGGACCGTCGAGGAGTTTTTAGCGCAGCGCGAGGCCGTGCGCGCAGACAGTGGCGGCGGTCGGAGGACGCGGCGGCGGGCTTGAGGTTTGTTTAAAAAACTAATGACGTTTCATAATCAGTACACGCGTCCCACGGTGATCACAAGGTCGTCCGCCTTCTTCCAGGCGTCGCGAATGCTTCGGTAGTCATTCCAAGGCCGCGTGCCCTTCTTCACCTTGTAGCTCGGCCACAGGTGCGATTTATAGATCTCGGGCAGGTCGGGTCGGTTGGGCATCGCCTTGACGACCCTGTGGCGGTCGTACTCGTGCAAAGCGCCTAGACCCGCTTGTGCCTTGAGCAGGGCTTCAAGTGCCTCGGTGTTCGCCTTGCGCTCTTTGTGGTAGTCTTCGAACGTCGCAACCTTGGCCACGTCTTCCCACGCCTTGGCTTCGGCCTTTGCGTACTCGTCCGCGAGCGCCCCGGACTGCGCGGGGCTGAGCATACTAACCGCCTTGTTGAGCTTCTCCTTGGCCTTCTTGTCGTCAAGCTCCGTCACGGCCCTGCGAAACTTGTTCAAAGGGTCGCTTTTTCCAAAGAGGCCGTCGGTGGCCACCTCCTGGTGGTGGCGCTGTCCCGCGGCGAGCACGAGCTGCAGCCGCGAGGGCTGCATGGTGCCCACCACCTGTCTTATAGACACCCTGTCAATTGTTATCCAAACGACAACGCGTACTCGCGACTAATACACGTCAGCGCAGCCGAGAGCAGCGCCACAATGTGCCAGACGGCATGGCTGTTCAGCACCGCCCCGCACGCCAGCGAGCCATCGCTTGGGCACGCCAAGCACGTCATCGAGCCCTCGACCAGGTGACCGTCAGGCCAATGAAACACCCGGTCGATGGCCATGCCGAGTGTGACGGTCACGAAACCCGAGATCTGCAGCGCGAGCACGACGCGCGTGACGCCGCCGCCGAGCACGGCGAACGCCGCGGGAACGGACATGAAGTAATTCGCAAAAAGCAGCAGAGACGTCGATTGTCGCATTTGGATGTGAGCTAAATCTCGATGCCCGAACGAGAAGAGCCCACGACTAAGCAAGCAACCGTCCTTGGACCGGCTCGTGATCTCGTGCGGCGTCCAAGTATCCTCACCCGGCGTCATCCCCCTTCGCCAGATGAAGAAGGTGATGAGCAGCACCGCGGCGGCGGGAAGGTCGAGGATCGTCTGGTAGGGCACGTTCTCGAAGCCGCGCGTTGCCACCGCGATGTCCGCTGTGGTGGTCACGGTGATGCCCGCATAGATTCCCGCGTAGTCGAGCACGCGCGTTATCATCGCGAACTTGAGGTCGGGCGCCGTGGCGTGGTAGACAGAGCTGCTCAAGAAGACGGCGGCGATCGTCCACGCCGCCGCACTCGTAAGCCCGCCTGCCAACCGCGCGTCGTCGCGCACCAAAACTGTCCGCACTATTGCGTATACGGCGAACAGGAAGGTGCCCACAAAGTGCGTCCAAAAACTGAGACGCTCATAGTGTCCGGTTGGACCCAGCAGTTTGGAGACCATCCCCGGTCTGCCCGTCACGTCGTTCGAGATGGCCACGCCGTGGAAGAGCTCCCAGAAGCGTGCACACCCCTCCTTGGGGTTGGTCTTGTCACCAATGCTGTACTGGTCCATATTCTCACAAAGATCGGGCGGCGGACCGGGCGCGAGCTTCTGCCGCAACGCGAGCGCGGCGGTGGAAAGGGGCGCTGGCGCGATCCGCGCCACTCCGCCGAGCACGGCGCCCGCGCCCGCGCCCGCAGCATTCACGGCGCGCGTTCCAAGCAGCGTGAAGGTGAACGACGACGGCGTTAGGGGCGTCGGCGGCGGCGCCAGCGCGGGTGCGTTCATGGGCATGCGCTGCATCTTGTGCATCACGTGTGAGAGCTCAGAGAGCGTGCAATTGTCCTCCTGGCAGTAGGCGAGCGTGCTCTCCCGCTGCATCGCTTTACGCACCGCGAGTGGTTCCAAGTTGAAGGTGATCGACTTCATAATAATACGAAGACACTTCTCCACACCCACACACCGTTCCCTTACTTAGCACGCAACCCAGACAGTCATATCCCGTGAGAGAGCTTGCGGGGCGTTTTAGAAATGCTCAGCCCAATAGAGGCGATTCCCCGCGATCCAGCAATGCGTCTTGGACGCATTGTTGAGTGGCACACTCTCGATTTTCTCAATGCCAATGCCGCTGTTGTTCAAGATGTGCCGCGTGAAGCCGTCAATGCCCACAAAGTTCTCGCGGCCGTCTATTGGCACCTCCGCCTCCGCATTGGAGGACGACGCCGTGCCGTTGGCCGCCCGCTTGGCGTCGGCCTTGCCGCCGCCATTGGGCCGCTCCTCGGTGCTCCGCTTGGAAGCCCGCTGCTTAGCCTTCTCGACGAGGCCGAGGTCCAGAAAGTTGCTGTCAAACTCCTTCACTTTGTCCAACGATCCGGCCATGGGCACCTTGTACTTGTTGCTGGGGTTGGTGTTGGGGTTGTAGAGGGCCGGCAGCGGCGCGTTGTTCACCTTGAACACGCGCTTTACAACGTCGTGATCCAGCAAGTGCAACACCACCACCTCCTCGGCTGCTGTCGCGCCACCCCTCTGCATGCGCGAGAGAAGGTCCTCCAGTTCCTTGTCCTGAAGCGGCACCGTGGAAGGGATGGCACCCATCAGGTTGGTCATTCCGGGACCGCTGCCGCTGCCCGTGGAATCCATCGTCAACTCGCCAACGATGAAAGTCTTGATTATCTTGGGCATCTGCGCGTCAGCAAGCTTGTTTTGCGCGGCCACGCGGTCCTTCTTGCTCGCAATGGTGAGGTCGTCCATGGTGAGGTCGAAGAGCTCCTCGCAGTCGGGCGCCGACAGCAACCCCTTGCCTTCCTCCCCCACCCACTCCGACCATCGCTTGGTCTTCTCGTTCTTCATCACGTACCGGCGCTTCTTGGCCAAGGCCGACACGCGAGGTGGCTCCTCGGCGCTGTCGTCGTCGTCGTCGGCCGCAACGCGCGCGCTCGTGGCTCCACCCTTCGCAAAGTCCTCAAACTCCTGCTCGGCATCCGGCGGCGCGTCCAAGGACACACCCTTGTTCTTGGGCATCGTCACCTCGACATCGTCTTCCTCCGAGTCGTGGAACGAAAAGTCCACCGGTGGCTTTGCCCCCGGCGGCTTGGTCGCCTGCTTACCCTTCTTTGCGGAAGTGGGCGCGGCCGGATTGGCAGGGCGCTCCGGCGCCTTGCCCTTGTTGGGGCCCTTGGAAGCGGCGGCGGCGGACTTGCCGAGAGCGACGGGCTGCGAAGGCGCCGCGGCCGCCGCCTTGCCGCCCTTGGGCCGCACCGTTGCGGCTGGCGACTTGCTCGGTTTGCTCGGCTCCGCCGGCTTCGACAACGGACCAGGCTTGACCAAGGCTTTCTCGCTGCTCGCAGCTTGCTGCTGCTGCTGCTTCTGCTGCTGCTGCTTGACCTGAAAGTGCTTCATGATGCCCGTTGCGTTGAGACTGGCCTTCTTGGATGGCGGCGGCGCCTTCTCCTCTTCGGGGTCCGGTTGTGGCACCGCGTCGTCCTCCTCCTCCTCCTCGTCGTCTTCTTCGGGGGCGGCCACGGCGGTGTCCACGTGCGCGCCACCATCCATCTCCTCATCGTCCTCCACGTCCTCGTCGGGATCATCAAACGCGTCCCCGTTCTCCATGTTCTCCTCGTCGCTATCCGGTATGTGGGCGTCGTCGTCGTCGTCGTCGCCGCCGAGGACGGACGGCTCGTCGTCGCTCTCGACGCTCATGTCGTCGGGGTCCACCATTGGAGATTGAGTGGACGCAAACTTCCAAATCACCGGACGGAATGCTAGCGACTTTTGGTGGGATGGCGCTGCAAAAGTCGCAAGCTTAGAAAATCCGAGGATTGAATCATCTTACCCACGCACCCACACACGCGTGTGTCGATGCACATTTTTTTACTTACTACTCAGACGCATCCCTTTGTGTCCACACTGGTCACCAACAGCACCGTGGCGTTGCCAAAGAGCGAGGCGGCGCGCGCTTCCTCAGAGAGCGGCAGTTCGATCGAGCCTATGCCGTGCAGCGTGGGCAACGTGGTGAGCAGGCCATCGGCCCAGCACACACCCATGCAGTCTCGAAGCGCGTCAACACGAATCGCAATGCCGGCGTTGAGTCGCGCGGCGACCACCACCCGTTGGCGCGAGTCGCTCGGCCCCAGCTTCTTGGCCAGCAAGGCGGTTGACTGCACCACCACCTCGCCCGCGGACCCGCGCAGCTCATTGGCAAGCTTGGTCAGCACCTTTTGCGCAACGTCCAGCTCGTCGCTCTGCAACTCCGGCACTGACTTTTCGAGGCGAGCGCGCGCCTCCGCAATCTTTTGGGAGTCCTCGCTCTTGTCTGCACACGCGTTGTTGCCGTTGCCGTTGCCGTTGCCGCGCCGCCGCTTCTTGGGTCGGTGCTCCGCCTCGCCGTCCTCCCCCTCGCCCTCACCCTCCGCGGGCGTTATATGTGCCGAGAACACGAGGTCGCCCGCCGACGTGCCAATGTACGCCGGCGCTTTGGTGGCGCACGCGAGTGCGTCCACGTTGGAGAAGGACGCCGTTTCCGGCAGCGTGTGCATAGACACACCGCCGTCCTCCAAGGACGATCCGGTGCAGTTTTGTTGGATGGCCACCGCCATGAGCACTTGGTGCTCTTCCCCAATGGTGGCGGATGACATGCTCCTTTGTTTACATGAACGCGCGCCACGCGCATGTGCATTTTTTAAACACACAACCACACGTTACACTTCCTAGCGACCCAAACCCAACATTCACCTCTTCATTTCCATCGCCTTGCGCGCCGCCAGCGTGGTGAACATCTTGCGCTCCTCCTTGGTGAGGTCGAAATGGCTGCCCCGCTGGCCGTAGATCTCCTCGTGCTCGGTCATTCGGCGGGCCGCCGGCGGCGGAGACGGCGGGGGCAACGTGGTCATGTGCTCCTTGTGGTGATCGCCGTCGTTTATCACTTTGGTGACAATGCCGCCGACGACCGATGCCGTGACTATCATGACTGCTATGCCTCCCCAGACTGCCGCCTTCATGAAGACGCTCATGGCGGGAGCGCCTCCTTTGCTTGCAGCACCCCAGGTGGGCCTAATAACGAAGAGCGGTGCGTGCCCTCTTCCGCAATAAATAAGCTGACGCGTACCAGCGTATAAAGAGAGCGACCAGGCGCGACCGGATGAAGCAGCCACGCTTTGAGGAGCGCCGTCCAATCGTGGCCGTGGGAAAGGCCCCGCTCCCGCTGCGCCGGCCATCGTCGGACCTGCGCTACGCGAACACTGAAGTGGACGATGCGACGTACTCGGGCCACCCGCTCAAACGCGGCAAAATGATCCCAACACTGGTAGCCCTCTTTCTGAGCGTCCTCGTCAACTTCATCGTCCTGAGCGCGGCCATCGAGTACGACCACGAGAACGCGCGACCACCTCCGCCCCCGCCGCCCAGCCCACCCAGCCCGCCGCTTCCCTCGCCGCCGCCGCCTTCGCCACCCTCGCCACCCTCCCCACCCTTGCACCCCCCGGAGCCGCCCG
>Ga0206125_10001864_pt1 | contig 23431 bp, 16 predicted proteins | sample Helgoland_Spring_4_FD_148598 | JGI IMG/M metagenome (GOLD analysis project Ga0206125, IMG submission 148598) | Pelagic subsurface seawater microbial communities from Kabeltonne, Helgoland, North Sea - Helgoland_Spring_Bloom_20160331_1 | ecosystem: Environmental > Aquatic > Marine > Epipelagic ... | reverse complement strand
ATGGCTCACCAACAGCTCGGCATGGATATGATGAAACGCATTGAAGCGGATCTCGCAGAGCTGGCACAAGTGGAGCAATTTCCAAAGATGGAAGGTCGCCAGATGATTATGGTGTTGTCCCCACGCAGCAAGAAGAAGTAACTAACGCGACCCGCGTTCAGCCATTGTTTTTGGCAGGCTGTCCGGGCGTCTCTTCTTGATAATTAATTAAACTCTCAAACTGGAGAACAGAAATGCCAAAAGCTAAGACACATAGTGGAGCTGCAAAACGCTTCAAAAAAACGGCCTCGGGCTATAAGCACAAGCACCAGCACAAAAGCCACATTCTTACCAAGATGACTACCAAGCGTAAACGTCAACTGCGTGGAACCAGCATTCTAAATGCTGCTGATGTCCCTCGCGTTAACCGCATGCTGCGTAGTTCAATTTAATAACTGATTGGTAGGAGTAGAAAATGGCTAGAGTAAAACGTGGTGTAGAAGCACGCCGTCGTCACAAAAAAATCCTTAAGCAAGCAAAAGGTTATTACGGAGCACGTAGTCGTGTTTACCGTGTTGCTGTTCAGGCAGTTACTAAAGCAGGTCAATATGCTTATCGTGACCGTCGCGCTAAAAAGCGTACTTTTCGTCGACTGTGGATTGCACGTATTAACGCTCAATCCCGTGTAGAGGGCTTGTCATACAGCCGTCTGATCAACGGATTGAACAAAGCAGGCATTTTGCTTGACCGTCGCGTACTCGCCGATTTGGCCGTACACGACAAAGCAGCCTTTGGTGCCGTAGTAAATCAGGCCAAAGCTGCCCTAGCTTAAACAGCGCACTACCTGCACAAGCAGGAGTTTAAAAGCTAACCGAATAGGGAAAGGGCCATTGCTCTTTCCCTATTTTTTTATCAGTAATAAGATAGCCAACACAGAAGAATGTGGTGACCCATAATGATTGAACTGGAACAGATTGCCAGCCAGGCTGAAACTGCCATTGCAGCAGCCACCGAATTATCGGTGCTGGATGACTTGCGCGTTGAGTACCTCGGCAAAAAGGGCAGGCTTACCGGCCTGCTAAAAGGCTTAGGAGCGCTCTCTAATGAAGAGCGACCGGCAGCGGGCGCAAAGATTAACCAGGTCAAGCAGTCACTGCAGGCGCTGATCAACCAGCAAAAAGAGCAGCTGGAAAGTGCAGCACTCAATGCCAAGCTAGCCGGGGAGACTATCGATGTCACTCTGCCAGGCCGTGGTGAAGAGGTAGGCGGATTGCATCCGGTCACCCGCACCATGGAGCGTATTGAAGCTTTTTTTGCGAAAATCGGTTATGACGTGGAAACGGGTCCGGAAATCGAAGATGATTACCATAACTTCGAAGCGCTGAATATTCCCAGCCACCATCCGGCACGTGCGATGCACGATACCTTCTATATAGATCCAACCACAGTACTGCGCACTCACACCTCGCCAGTGCAGGTTCGCACCATGGAAAAGCAGGCACCGCCGATTCGCATTATCTGCCCGGGCCGTGTTTATCGCTGTGACTCTGATATCACCCACACGCCGATGTTCCATCAGGTTGAAGGTCTGGTAATTGATAAAGATATTAGCTTTGCCGACCTCAAAGGTGTGATCGATCAATTTTTAAAAGCATTCTTCGAAGCGGACTTACCCGTGCGCTTTAGACCCTCGTATTTCCCATTCACTGAACCCTCAGCCGAGGTCGATATTCAGTGCACCAACTGTTCCGGTGAAGGCTGTCGTATCTGTAGCCACACTGGCTGGTTAGAGGTAATGGGTTGCGGCATGGTTCATCCCAATGTATTCGAGAGCTGTAATGTAGATACAGACCAGTACACCGGCTTTGCCTTTGGCATGGGTGTCGAGCGTCTGGCTATGTTGCGTTATGGCGTCACTGATCTGCGCTTGTTTTTCGAAAACGATCTGCGCTTCCTTAAACAATTTTAAACTGGGGTAACCTATGAAATTTAGTGAATCCTGGTTGCGACAATCAGTCAATCCAACAATCTCAACTGCAGATCTGGTTGCTCAGGTGACTATGGCCGGCCTTGAAGTGGATGCCGTTGAGGCCGCAGCGCCACAGATGTCTGGCGTCGTAGTCGGCGAGATTATTTCTGTAGAGCAGCATCCAGATGCTGACAAACTGCGTGTCTGTCAGGTAGCTGGTGGTAAAGAGGGCGAATCGACTCAGGTTGTCTGTGGTGCGCCAAATGCTCGCCCGGGTATTAAAGTCCCATTCGCGACAGTCGGCGCCAAACTGCCCGGCGACTTTAAGATTAAAAAAGCCAAGCTAAGAGGTGTTGAATCCTTCGGTATGCTCTGTGCGCAGACAGAACTAGAGCTCGGCGATGACGACGACGGCCTCTGGGAACTACCCGCAGACGCAACCGTTGGCGCTGACCTTATAGAATATCTCGATCTTGACGATAACCTCATCGATGTAGATCTGACACCAAACCGCGGAGACTGTTTAAGTATCCGAGGCCTGGCCCGTGAAGTTGGCGTATTAAATAAAGCCGAAGTCAGTCAGCAATCCTGTGCCCCTGTGCCGGCGACGATCAGCGATGCAGTCAAGGTAACTCTCGATGCACCCAACGCCTGTGCGCGTTATGTAGGCCGAGTTATCCGTGGTCTTGACCTCAGTCAGCCAACCCCACAGTGGATGCAGGAAAAACTGCGTCGCAGTGGTGTTCGCAGCTTGGGGCCGGCAGTCGATGTCACCAACTATGTACTCCTCGAGTTGGGGCAGCCTATGCACGCCTTTGATCTAGCAAAAATTGATGGCGATATCGTCGTGCGCATGGCACGCGATGAAAAATTAAAGCTGCTCGATGACTCCGAGGTTGTTGTTGATAGCGAGACATTAGTGATTGCCGATCAGAGTAAAGCATTAGCCATGGCCGGTATTATGGGTGGTGATGAGTCAGCTGTAGGTGACGATACCACCGATATCCTTTTTGAAAGTGCCTGGTTTAACCCGCTGGCGATTGCCGGTAAGGCACGTAACTACGGCAAGCACACAGATTCATCTCATCGCTTTGAGCGTGGCGTTGATTCACAGCTTCAGGCAGACGCTATCGAGCGTGCAACAGGCCTAATGCTGGATATCTGTGGTGGTCAAGCCGGACCTGTTGTGATTGAAGAGTCCGCCGAGCACCTGCCGCAGCCTGCCACTATTACCTTGCGCGATAATAGACTTGCCCAGCAGCTGGGTGTCTCCATTGCGGCCGCAGAAGTAGACGATATGTTGAATCGCTTGGGCCTGACCTTTGTCGAGCGCAATGATTCCGGTTCAACTTGGGTTGCCCCAAGCTGGCGTTTTGATTTAATTATTGAGCAGGATTTGATTGAAGAAGTCGCCCGTATCTATGGCTACAACAATCTGCCCACCTCAACCCCAACCATGGCCCTTGAGCTAAAAGCAGATCCTGAAGTAGAGCAGGGTCTAAGTTCGTTTAGACGTCAGCTGGTTGCCAGTGGTTACCAAGAGGCTGTCACCTATAGTTTTGTCGATCTAGAGTTACAGAAGTTAATTGATCCAGAGATAACGCCGGTAGCATTGGCAAACCCCATCTCTGCGGATATGGCGGTGATGCGAACCAGCCTATGGACAGGTTTGCTAACAACGGCCATTTATAACCTCAATCGACAGCAGAGCCGAGTGCGTATCTTTGAAGCAGGGCAGTGCTTTGTGCCAGATGCTAAAGAGGCGTCAGGACTATCTCAGAATATGGCGCTAGCTGGTTTGATCTGTGGAGCACGTACGCCAACCGGCTGGACAGCCAGTAAAGACAAGGTCGACTTCTTCGATATAAAAGGTCATCTCGAAGAAGTTCTCGCCCATACCGGATTGTCACAACAGTTTAGTTATGTGGCCGCCGAGCATCCCGCACTGCACCCGGGACAGTCGGCGACAGTGCTGCGCAATGGTAAAAACATCGGTTGGATCGGCCAATTACATCCAAAGCTGCAAGCGCAGTTGGATATCAGTACAGCGGTTTACCTGTTTCAGGTAGATGTCGACATGATTACCGAAAGTAAGCTGCCAAAGTTTAAAGAAGTCAGCAAGTTTCCCGAAGTTCGTCGTGATTTGGCATTCTTTGTCGACACCGGGGTAGCCTCAGCAGATTTGCTATCTGAAGCCCGTAAAGCGGCTGGTGAGCATTTATCCAATTTAAAGTTATTTGACGTGTATCACAGCAAAGATGTTGAAAACAAAGGAAAAAGTCTCGCCTTGGGCTTGACGTTTCAGCACAGTTCACGCACTCTTGCGGACGAAGAAATTAATTCTGCGGTAGATAGAGTTGTTGCACAGCTTGAGTCTACATTTAACGCTGCACTTAGAGGATAGGGATTAGGTACAAGTAAATGGGCGCACTGACAAAAGCTGATTTAGCTGAAATGTTATTTGATGAACTTGGGCTCAATAAGCGAGAAGCCAAGGAAATCGTCGAGATGTTTTACGGTGAAATCTGCACGGCATTGGAAAGCAATGATCAGGTCAAATTATCCGGATTTGGAAATTTTGAGTTGCGCGACAAAAGCAGTCGCCCGGGAAGAAACCCCAAGACCGGAGAAGAAATCCCAATCTCTGCAAGACGTGTAGTGACCTTTAAGCCAGGCCAGAAGCTCAAGGCAAGGGTAGAGAACTATGCTGGAACCAAGTAACAACAATCAACTGCCGGCCATTCCCGGCAAGCGTTATTTCACCATCGGTGAAGTGGGTGAACTCTGCGCTGTAAAGCCCCATGTATTGCGTTATTGGGAGCAGGAATTTCCCACCCTCAACCCAGTTAAGCGCCGCGGTAACCGTCGTTACTATCAGCGCGAAGATGTAGTGCTGATTCGCCAGATACGCTCATTGCTCTACGAACACGGCTTCACTATTGGTGGTGCCCGGCAGCGTATAGAAGGCGAGTCGACGAAGCAGGAGCAAACCCCGTATAAGCAGTTAATTGATCAGACTATAGCCGAGTTAGAAGGGGTTCTTGGGATGTTTGATAAGCGCTGATTAGAGCGCTGTTATCGGTTGCAAATGCAGGCATTGTCTGTATGATTGCGCCACTTAAATCGGGGCGTAGCGCAGCCTGGTAGCGCACTACACTGGGGGTGTAGTGGTCGCAGGTTCAAATCCTGCCGTCCCGACCAATTAAACAAAAAAGCCCACCTGCGAAAGCAGGTGGGCTTTTTTGTTTAACCGCCGAAACGGCGGATTTCGAGGGTCAAAGCGCCAGGTTCACAAATTACGCCTACGGCGGAATTTGAACTAGGAGCAAAGCGACGCAGCCCCGAAGGGGTTCGAAACAAACTTTAGTTTGTTACGAATTACTAAATCGTCTGGAACGATTTTGGACGCCCTTTAGGGCGGTCCCGAAGGGATGTGTGCCAAGGATGGCACACACAAATCCTGCCGTTGACTCCCCGTTTACCTCCGCAACATCAAACCCAGCAGACCACCCAAAAGATCCCTCGACTGCGCTCGGGATGACAGGATAGTGAGTAGACGGGCCTTTTATTCAACCGTCGGAACGACGGATTTTGAGGGTTAACCACCCATTCCACATGCATCTTAATCGCTGGTTTTTAATTACCAACCATCAGCGTTTTAGCCGCCTGATAAGCATCTCTAGTCTGCTCAACCATTACACATAAAAAAGTCTCCTCGAACTCACTTTTTAGCAGTTCTCAAATAGCTATATCTGCCGCCAATGCCAATGGTCATATATAAACACCTGTATCCACAGAGACAAAAGCAATACTCTTACCGTCAGAAGTCTGTTTGAAGAAGGCTAGGGCGCTGTGTATGCAGGAAAGTTGTTCAGCCTCTTCACGCTTATCATCCATATAGCGTGGGCAGATAGTATGAATAACATACTTGGCATTGAGGTTAAAAATAGGAGTAATAACAGTCTCTCCGGGTTTAACCCGTTCCAGAGGCTTGGCTATTGTTTTTCAAGTTAATAACCTGCTGTCTTATGAATGATACCAGAGATGCCGCTTGCGCTTATTAATGAGAGAATGTGCGGATGATATCGGGATCGTAATTAAGGGTTTTTTTTATTAAAGTGGGTGGGTTTATGAAAGTTCATGGTTCTATTTAACTTTGGATAAATGTATTAGTATACAAGACGAAATAATGCCATAGCATATTATGGTTTTTAGCTCGATATTTTTACGTCTTTAGGAGAAACTGTTTGTTTGCAAGTGAAGATCGATTAAGTTGGTTCGGCTATAAATTCGGCCAAAGTGGAGCACATTCTGCCAGAAGCATGATGCTTGCTGAATTGGTGGTCTTGTTTAGCGCTACCCGGCCGGATTGTTCACAAAAGCAATACCAGGAAGATATTTGTGATTACAACGTGCTTGATAAACCAACCACTAAGTCACGCACGTTAACCTTTAGGCACTTGGTAGACCTCTATGGCATGGATTGCAGTATTCCGCTCTTCAGAGTGTTCCGCAAACTATGGTCTCTCGATCCTTCGGCGCAGCCGGTCTTAGCCATTCAAATGTCTTTAGCTAGGGATCCATTGCTGCGGTTAACGCTTCCGTTGATTAAAGAGCTTAATACGGGCGCATCAGTCATTAGGCAAGATGTTGAAGAAATTCTTAAAGCGCCTGATCCAGAACGATTTAGTCCTGCATCACTAAAATCCTTTGCTCAAAACATTAATGGCAGCTGGACTCAGGCCGGCTTTCTGGCAGGCAGAAACAAGAAGGCGCGATCAGAGCCAACTGTTACGCCTGTCAATATCGCCTTTGCCCTTTTCTTGGCTTACTTAGAGGGAGCTACGGGTGAGCGCTTACTGCAAAGCTCGCACTGCAAAATATTTGGTTTGACCGGCCATCAGCTTAATGAGTTGGCCATTGCAGCGGGTCATAGAGGCTTAATCGATTTTAAGCAGTCCGGTGGCGTGACCGATATTCGTTTTACAGATTACCTAACTCAAGAAGAAGAGGCTTGGCTCTATGAGTAGTCGCATTGCACGTTTAGTGCAGAGTTATCAAAGTTATATCGAGCTGCCCTGGGAGAAGGGGTTGGCGGGTGTTCAAAAGGTTATCTTCGCCGTTTATGACAAAACCGAAGAGCTGCGTATGCGGGCACAAATGGAAGAATTTGAAATAGCCACTAAGTCAGCGCAACACAATTGGCATTTGGTGGATATCACCGATTCATTCCCTCAGTGGATGGCGTCTCATGATTATTGCGAAGGCTATTTTGAATCCCCCGATGATCTACAAGATTGCTTGCCAGAATTTACCGACAGTGTGGTGGCGTCGATCAATGCCGTGTTGGCAGAGTCTGATGAAAACACAGTCGTCGCGTTACAAGGGGTAGCGGCGGTATACGGGTTTAGCCACGTGTCTGAAATTGTCGCTAAGGTAGCTAACAATGTTCAGGGGCGATTGCTGGTGTTATTTCCGGGTGAGTACGAAAACAACAATTACCGATTGTTAGACGCGCGGCCAGGCTGGAATTACCAGGCAGTACCGATTACCGCCAACCAAAGCTTATAGCTAACAGATTAAAGAAACTAAGGACAGATCTATGTTAAACCAAGAAATCTACGTTAAAGATCCTCTTGAAAATCAGTTAGCCAACAATGGTGTTGCTGAGGTTAAGGATGATGTCTCAGAACAAGCGCTCGCGACATTGAAGTACGAACTTGAAACCTTTGTATGTGATGGTGAATATGAAAAAGGGCTGGAGAAAATACTCAGTGCCTTTTTAACCAATGTGGATAAAGGCGCTGAACAGCCTGGTATTTGGATTAGTGGTTTCTATGGCTCGGGCAAATCGCACCTGGCAAAAATGCTTCGTGCCTTATGGACCGATTTTGATTTTCAAAACGGTACCACGGCTAGAGGTATTGTAAATCTACCGCAAGAAATTCAAGACTTATTTAAAGAACTATCAACACAGGGTAAGCGTAATGGTGGTTTGCATGCAGCGTCCGGTACGCTCGGTCAAGGTGCAAGTAATTGGGTTAGAGCTGCGCTATTGAGTGTCGTCTTTAAGTCAGCAGGATTGCCCGAGATGTATCATCTGGGTCGCTTCGTTATATGGTTGCGTCAGCAAGGTATCGAACAGCAAGTTAAACAAGCAGTAGAAGATGCAGGTAAAGATTGGCTACGTGAACTGAATGCGCTCTTTATGTCGCCAGTGATAGCAAGCGCATTATTAACCGCAAAGCCGGATCTTGCCGGTGATGAAAAAGAACTGCGCGAACAATTACGTGCTGAATTTAAGCGTGTTGAAGATATTTCCAATGATGAAATGGTACAAGGCATCAAGGACGCCTTAACTGTCGATGGGCAATTCCCATTAACGCTTATCGTGCTTGATGAGGTGCAACAGTATATCGGTGACGACGGTGATAAAGCGTACCAGGTGCAAGAAGCGGTAGAAACTTGTTCAAAACATTTTAATAGTCAGCTGCTTTTTGTGTCTACAGGACAAAATGCCTTGTCGGGTATGCCAAACCTTATGCGTCTCATGGGGCGGTTCCAAGTAGCTATTCAGCTTTCGGATACCGATGTTGAATCAGTTATTCGTAAAATTATCTTGCAGAAAAAGTCATCCGCAGCTTCACGGGTTGAGTCAGCCTGGAAGGATAACCTAGGAGAAATCAATCGTCATTTGCGTGGTACTAAAATCGAATCGACCTCGTTAGATGAAGAAAATATGACGGCAGATTATCCCATTCTTCCCGTACGTCGACGCTTGTGGGAAAAGATCCTACGTATCGTGGATACAACCGGAACCGTCTCACAATTACGTAACCAATTAAAAGTCGTTCACGAAGCAGCTAAGGTTACTGCCAATAAGCCATTGGGATGTGTTGTAACCGGCGATTTCATTTATGGGCAGATAGCCCCTAACTTACTGCAAACTGGAGTTATCTCGAAAGAGGTGTACGAAACCGTCGCTCGATTGGCTGATGGCAATGATAACGAACAGCTTCAGTCAAAATTATTAGCACTAATATTTCTTATAGGTAAGTTGCCCACCGATGCAATCGCCAGTATTGATGTAAAAGCCAGTGAGGATATTTTAGCCGACCTGCTAGTTGAAAACTTGAGCGAAGGCTCCACCGAGTTAAGAAAGCGTGTCCCGCAGCAGTTAGAAAAATTAGCAGCCGCCGGCACCATTATGGTGTTGGATGGTGGTGGAGAAAACGAGTACCGCCTACAAACCCAAGAAAGTAGTGCATGGCACGATACCTATCGTCAACAAGAGGCTGATATTGCCGGTAACCCACAACGTATAGATACAGTACGAGATGACATGCTCGCGAAGCGAGCGTCTCAAGCGAGTAACGATATTCGTTTGCAGCAGGGAAAAAGTAATGAGCCTCGCAAGTTCAATCTCTGCTTTGATCCAGAATTACCCCGCGATGCCAATAAACAGTTGTATGCATGGGTTCAACATGGCTGGCAGACGGATGAAAAGTCTGTAATTGCTGATGCAAGAGCAGATGATAATAAAAACGGCACGCTCTATGTGTTTGTACCCTCGCGGAATCGCAGTGACTTAAGTCAGGCTATTACGACAGAAAAAGCCGCCACGGCAACCATGGATATTCGCGGTATTCCCAGTGGCACCGAAGGCAAAGATGCTCGTGCTGCTATGGAAACCCGTAAGCAAGATGCAGAAAAATCCAAAATTCGTTTATTGGATGAGATCTTTGAGGGCGCACGTGTATTTATCTCTGGAGGTAGTGAGATTGATGGTAATAACCTTAAAGAGAAATTGGAGAATGGCGCAAAAGATGCCTTGCAGCGTTTATACAAACAATTTGATGTGGCTGATGAGGCTAACTGGGGCAAGGTAGTCGATAAAGCCCGCAAAGCCGGCGGAGAAACCGCATTATCTGCTATTAAGTACCAAGGTGAAAATGCACAGCACCCGGTCTGCGCTCAGATCCTTAAATATATCGGCTCAGGTAAAAAGGGTTTGGATATTCGCGATAACTTCCAGGATGCGCCCTTTGGCTGGCCGCAAGATGCGGTTGATGGTGCTATCTACGCATTAATGGCCAGTGGTGATCTCAAGGCCAAAAATGCCAATAACCAACCAGTTGATACGGCCGCGCTAGAGCGTAAACATCTTACCCAAGCACGATTCGAAGTTGAAAACGTTACCCTATCAACAGCGCAAAAACTGGCTGTTCGAAAACTCCTTACTGAAACTATCGGTTGCAAGCCAGGTGAAGAAGATTCAAAAGTGCCAGAGTTTTTAGAGTTCGCACGTGACCTGGCGAAAAAGGCTGGTGGGCCTGCCCCACAGCCCTATCAACCGGATACCGCGCGTATAGATGAGATTGCGTCAGAGGCTGGTAACAGTCGTATGGTCAAGTTGTATGACTATAAAGACGATATTCTAGCCGACATCAAGCAATGGCAATCACAGCAAGAGGGCATAGAAAAGCGCAAGCCCAATTGGACTAATTTAAAAACACTAACTGCTCTCAGTAGAGGGATGAGCTTTTATGATGGGTTAAATGCTGAAGTGCTTGCCATAGAAAATGGCCGCCGCTTGTTAGACATCCCCGACCCTGTTGAAAACCTGGTTAACGACACTACAGATAATTTACGTGGCGCTATCCAGCATCATTTTGATGAATACAAAACAACCTACGAACAAGAGTTGATAGCCATCGAAACCGATGCTAACTGGGTAAAGTTAGAACCGGCCAAACAAACCGAGCTGCTAACCCGTCGTGGTATCAAATTGCCCGAGCAACCAACGCTTAATAGCACCAGTGATGTTATCGATGCATTGGATATCTGTCCGTTAGAACAATGGAATGATCGCCGAGAAGCCCTTAAGAATAAATTTGAAAGCGCTCGTGAAGAGGCTGCGAAACTATTAGAGCCAAAGTCGGTGCGTGCACAATTGCCTCGCGGCACGTTGAAAACAGAAGGCGAAATTGATGAGTGGCTAGCAAAAGCTAAACAAGAACTGGAAGAGAAGCTAAAACAAGGCCCAGTTATTGTTTAATACCAATAGCCACTTGAAAAACTCACTGAAATTGGTTTAACCGGAAAGGGATGACAATGCGAGCTGCATTAGATAAAGCGCTGCGTAGCAAACTAGAAGCTGCCGTTGAAAAAGCCAGAGATGTTGCTGAACTAGCTGCTAAAGAAGAGTTAGATCGTTTGGGTGTGGGTGAAAAACAAGCGCCGGATTATTTATCGCCAGATCAACGCGATCAACGTAATCGCCTGCGTGCCCATGGTCGTATTTTAGGCGATATCCGCAGAGCGAGCGGCGAGCAAGAAGTATTTCTTTTAGTAACAGAGATTGCCTATGAGCATTGGCATCGTATGTTGTTCTCTCGGTTTTTGGCAGAGAACGATTTGTTAATGTACGAAGATGGCGTTACAGCGTTGGCCATTAGTGACTGTTTTGACTTGGCAGAAGAAGAAACCGGCGATAGTTCTAGGGGGTGGCAGTATGCCGCTAGCTATGCATCGAAAATGTTACCGCAAATATTCCGTAATGATTCTCCCACTTTAGAACTTGAGTTTTCACCCAATCATCAGAAAAAATTAGAGCAATTATTAGAAGGTTTAGATGAAACTACCTTTCAAGCGCAGGACTCATTAGGTTGGGTTTACCAGTTTTGGCAAAGTAAGCGAAAAGACGAGGTGAATAAGTCTGAAGTAAAAATTGGAGCTAAAGAATTAAGCCCTGTTACGCAGCTCTTTACGGAGCCCTATATGGTGAGTTTTTTACTCGACAATGCCCTCGGTGCGTGGTGGGCTAATCAGCAATTAACGGAGATAGATTATGCGACGGCTGAAACTGAACAAGAGTTACGAGATAAAGCTGCTATTGATGGAGTGCCATTAGAATATCTTCGGTTTGTGCGTAGCTATACGCCGGAGCAGCAGGTATTAATCGATAATGGGGAAAGTGAAGATCAATCTATTGAAAAGCCTCAGCCATCAGGTGCATGGGAGCCCGCCGCGGGTAAGTTTGAGCAGTGGCCAGAGCATTTAAGTGAATTTAAAACGCTTGACCCTTGCTGTGGGTCGGGTCATTTTTTAGTCGCTGTTTTCCTAATGCTAGTGCCGATACGTATTCAGCGTGAGGGATTAACTGAGCAACAAGCCATTGCTGCTGTGCTTAGTGAAAATATCTATGGCTTAGAGCTGGATCAGCGTTGTGTAGAGATTGCAGTTTTTGCGTTGGCTCTGGAGGCCTGGCGTTATCCTGGTGCTGGAGGGTATCGTTTGTTGCCGGAACTAAATTTTGCTTGTTCTGGTTTGTCAGTTAAGGCAGCTAAAGAAGAGTGGAAACAATTGGGTTTAGGTAAAAAGAATCTATCTATTGCCCTGGACTGGATGCATAAGGAGTTTAGTGATGCGCCTGTTTTAGGAAGTTTGATTAACCCTAGTAAGTCGACAGCAGCTAAGGTTGTTAGCTGGGATGATTTGTCTAAAGCATTAGAGAGCGTATTAGAAAAAGAATCTGACAAAATGCATCGTAATGAAGAAGATCAGATAAGTTTAGAGGCCGCAGTGGCAGCAAAGGGTATGGCTAAAGCAGTATCTATGCTTTCCGACAAGTATCACTGGGTCGTGACTAATGTGCCTTATCTTGCGAGGGGCAAACAAACGAATACATTGAAAGAGTATATTGAAAAGCACTACCCCGCAGGAAAAAACGATTTGGCTACGGCATTTTTAGATCGTTGTCTGGAGCTATGCTCAGAGGGAGGTAGTAGTAGTGTGATATTGCCACAGAACTGGTTGTTCCTGTCTCGATATAAAGTATTTCGTGAAAAATTATTAACTCAGGAAGTTTGGAATATGGTTGCTCGCCTTGGTGAAGGAGGTTTTAATTCTTCTGCTGCGGCAGGAGCTTTTGTCGCTATGATCACCTTGACACGTTGTAACCCGAAAGTAGATCAACAAGGAATGTTTGCGGGTAGTGCTTCAGTTAATTATTTACGAGGTATAGATGTTTCGGTAGCTAAGACAGCTCTTAAGAAGGCTGAGCAGTTGTTAGTGGGGGAGCTGATGTCAGTAGTTCAAGCCCAACAGCTAAATAACCCAGACTACGCAATAGTTCTTGAACAATCAGATTCCTCGTTGCCACGTCTCTCTGACTATGCGATTTCAATGCGTGGAATTGTTTCTGGCGATACAGATAAATGGATTAGAAAGTTCTGGGAGGTTACGGATGATCGGTTTAGATACCTTCAAAGTTCGCCAAGCAAGCCGGGTATAGGTCTTGGGAAAGAGCATGTGATAGATTGGAGTACAGCAGGTGCCGGGATGCTTCGCCCGGGAACAACTAATCAGGCTTATGGCCAAAAAGGAGTTGCGCATGGTCAAATGAGACGTTTGCCAGCAACAAACTATGATGGTGCCTTGTACGATAATAATACTGCCACTATTGTACCCACGGATGGAAAAAACCTTGATGCTATTTGGAGTTACTGTAGTTCTGCCGAATTCAATAAAGAAGTGAGAAAAATTGATCAAAAAGTAAATGTGACAAATGCCACCTTAATTAAGGTTCCTTTTGATATCGAGCATTGGAGAAAGGTTGCACTTGAAAATTTTCCAGTAGGCCTCCCTCGGCCATATAGTGATTCTTTAGATCAGTGGATATTTCACGGCCACCCTTGTGGTTCGGTAATCTGGGATGATGCAGAAAAAAGAACTACTAAGTCTGATTTACGCACAGGTGAAGTGGTCCTTCATGTCGTAGTTCCTCGGCTGCTAGGCTACCAATGGCCTGCTGAACTTGATCCAGACATAGAGCTGGCGGATGAGCAGCGCGAATGGGTTGAAGAATCGAAGAAGCTATTATCCTTTTCCGATGATGACGGTATTGTTTGCCTTCCGGCTGTGCGCGGAGAAAAACCAGCAGATCAGCGCCTGGAGGAATTACTCCAAGCAGCCTACGGTGATGCCTGGTCAACACAGATAAGAAATCAGCTATTAGAGTCCGTTGGTTGTAAGAGCAAAACTCTCTCATTCTGGTTGCAAGAAAAATTCTTCGAGCAGCATTGTAAATTGTTTCAGCATCGCCCATTTATCTGGCATATATGGGATGGCCTTAAAGACGGTTTCTCTGCATTGGTTAATTATCACCAGCTTGATAAGAAAAACCTTGAGCGTTTAATCTATACCTATCTGGATGACTGGATTCGCACCCAAAGCCATCAGCAAAGTGAAGGTGTTGATGGGGCTAATGAGCGCCTGGTTGCAGCACAAAACCTTAAGCAGAGATTAGAGAAAATTCTAGAAGGCGAGGCACCTTGCGATATTTTTGTACGCTGGAAACCACTTGAAGAACAATCAGTAGGCTGGAACCCAGATTTAAATGATGGCGTTCGCCTTAATATTCGCCCGTTCATGTCCGTTGCTGATGTAGGTAAAAAAGGTGCAGGGATTCTACGCGCTAAGGCCAATGTTCACTGGAAAAAAGATCGCGGTAAAGATGTTGAATCAGCTCCCTGGTATCACTTAGGCTTAGATTATGACGGCAAAGAAGGTGATCGTATTAACGAGCATCATTTATCGTTAGCTGAAAAACAGAAGACTAAGGATTAGAAAAATATGTTGATTAATAGGGGAGTTAATCTGTGTTGACAGTAATTAATCAATGGGTAGAAGCGGTTAGGCAGGCTTCGGTCTATAACCCAAATACCCAAATCGAGCCTGCGGTAGTGTTGTGGACCGATAAAGAGTGCCAGTGGCAGCCAGTTATTAATCGAATACAGGCTTTTATACCTGAGCTATTAGTCTTTGGTGATTTGGATGTTGAAACCAAAACAGGCCCTGCTATTTGGTTGAAGTGTGTTATTGCTAAAACGATCGATAGTGTAGCTATACCTGAAGATCAAATACCTGTGATCTACTTGCCGGGTATCTCGCGATCAGAATTGCGTGACGTGGTTAATTGTCCGGATGGATTAAAGCCTCTGGCAGAGTTGCAGTATCGTGGTGCATTGTGCAGCCAATATAACGGCAAGGATTGGACGGTTAATTCCTTTCTCACATCCGGTAGTTCGGGTTTGGGCTTAGATGTCGCACAAGACAAGAGTACGCAAGATGCCATGTTAATGGCGCTTGGTGAGTTATTAGATCATCCTGTTGTTGATCTTGAGGGTAGGCGTTTAGAGGCATCAGATTTTAATCTGCTTTTGATTAGCGACCCAGTTAAAGATTTACTCACCTGGCTCAATGAGCCCGATAAAACCAGAGAGCGATTAGGTGAGGCCCGTTGGCGTGCTTTATGTAATGAAGCGAAACGTGAATACGGTTTAGATATTGAGGGTGATGGTGTTTTTTCTGCCGCTGAAAAACTATGTGCGGCTGAAGGAAAGTGGGCACAGGTTTGGCAGCGGTTTATCGATGCGCCCGATGCCTATGCTTTGCTGCCGGGCCTGTTGGCTAGAGTCGATGTGCCGGATATGTTTGCTGATGTGGCTCGTTACCCCAAGGCGAATGAAAAACAAGAGTCTGATTTACTAGTTGGCTTGCAAGGACTGGTCGATTTCACTCCTGATGAAGCAAGAAAAGCTATTGAGGCGTTAGATCGCCAGCATAGCGAAAGACGAAAGGATCTATGGGCAAAGCTTGGTCAGTCTCCATGGGCTGTTTTATTGGAGCCTTTGGCTGAAGTGGCGAAGCTTACCCAGCATGCGTTTGGTGGGCTTTCCGCTGAAGAGCTAGGTCAACGTTATGAGCAGGATGGTTGGAAGGTTGATGCTGCGGCACTACGTAGTATTCGTCAGTGCGATAGTAAGCAACAGAAGGATTTAATCGTTGAGCTTTTGAGTGTCATTTATAGCCCTTGGCTTGCAGATTTAAATGAGCGGTTTCAACATCATGTAGCTGCTAAAGGTTATCCAGGTGGTGCTTCAAAAGATAATAGCAATCAAGTCAACGAAGCAGTGGCTGAATATAGATCAGCAGGCGAGTGTGTGTTCTTCGTGGACGGACTTCGATTAGATGTCGCTCATGAATTGATAGCACTACTGAACGATGAAGGAATCAATACATCGATTACGACGCAATGGTCGGCTCTCCCTTCTGTTACCGCTACGGCCAAAGCTGCGATAAGCCCAATCAGCGATCTTTTAACGGGGTTGGAATCAGATAAAGATTTTGAACCCAGTGTGATCGATGAGGGCGGTTTGAGTCATGATCGATTTAAGCGCACGTTGGGTAAACAAGGTTGGCAGCATCTTGATGAAGATGATATTGGTGACCCCACTGGTAATGCTTGGACGGCCTGTGGTGATATTGATAAAGAAGGTCACAAAAGTGAACTTAAGTTGCCGGTTCGTATTCCACGAATTCTTGAAGCCATTGTGGATCGCATTCAAGAGTTACAGCAGTCTGGGTGGCAGAAAATACGCATAGTCACGGATCACGGCTGGTTGTTGGTGCCGGGAACCATGCCAAAGATTGATTTGCCCGCACAGGCTGCTGATAGCCGATGGGGGCGTTGTGCTCAGCTGAAACCGAATGTGCATGTGGATGGTTTAACGTTGGGTTGGTATTGGAATGCTAATACAGCGATTCACTTTCCTCCGGGTATCCATTCCTTTATTGCTGGTCGAACTTATTCTCATGGTGGAGTGAGTTTGCAAGAGTGTTTAGTGCCGGTTATTTCTATCGAAGGGGAGGTTAAAGCGCTGGCTCAGGCTTCCATTAGCTCGGTTCGGTGGCTTGGCTTAACCTGTAAAATTGAAGTCGAAAGTGAAACGAATGGCTTGTTAATTGATTTGCGGACTAAATTGGTTGATAGCACTACGTCGTTAGTTCAAGCAAAAACCCTTAAAGGTGGGAAATGTAGTCTGATGGTGTCAGATGATGATCATGAAGGTTTGACGGCACAGGTAGTGGTTTTGGATAACGAAGGTAATGTACTTACTAAACAGGTAACGACAGTAGGAGTAGATGAGTAATGCAGCTGGACGAACTGGATAAAAAAATGGCCTTGGCCTTTGAAGGCTACATCGTCAGAAAGGATTTGGTACGTACCTTTGCGCGACAGTTCCCTGTGCCCACCTATGTGGTTGAGTTTATGCTGGGCCGTTATTGTGCAACTACGGACGAAGCTGAAATCGAAGAAGGTCTCAAGATTGTGCAGCGCCAGCTCGCCTCGCGTACGGTAAAAGCGGGTGACGAAGAGTTGTTCAAGGCAACTGCTTACAAAGAGGGGACGGTAAAGTTAATCGATGTTATTAACGTCCGGTTTAGTGATAAAGACAATGGTTATTTGGCCACACTTCCAAGCCTTAGATTAACCAAAGTTAGAATCCCAGATCAAATCGTCGATCAAAACCAACGTTTATTAACCGGTGGGTTCTACGCTGAGATAACGCTTTCATATGATCCAATGATTGCAGACGAGAAAGGCGGCAACCCATTCGGTGTCTTTGCGCTAAAACCTATTCAGCTGTCTAAACGAGACGTGTTAGACACGTTATCCAGCGCGCGCAAAAACTTCACCACTGACGAGTGGAAGGATATTTTATTGCGCTCAATAGGCCTTGAGCCTAGCCAGATAGATGATAATGCGAAGAATGCCATGCTACTGCGAATGGTTCCCTTCGTTGAAAGAAATTACAACATGGTTGAACTGGGCCCCAGGGGGACCGGTAAAAGTCATTTGTTCCAGCAAGTCTCACCCTATGCGCATCTCATATCTGGCGGTAAAGCGACAGTTGCAAAGATGTTTGTTAATAATGCGAATGGCCAACGTGGACTGGTTTGCCAGTACGATGTTGTTTGCTTCGACGAGGTAAGTGGCATTTCTTTTGACTCCAAGGATGGCGTCAATATTATGAAAGGATACATGGAGTCGGGAGAATTTAGCCGGGGTAAAGAGAGCATTAGAGGCGATGGATCAATGGTCTTTGTGGGTAACTTTGATGTTGATGTCGCCCACCAGCAGCGCGTTGGTCATTTGTTTGGACCGCTACCGGATGAAATGAGAGACGACACTGCCTGGATGGACAGGATTCATTGTTATCTGCCTGGTTGGAATGTCCCGAAAATGAACAGTAGTTTGCTGACAGATCATTTTGGACTGGTAAGCGATTTTCTATCTGAGTGTTTGAGCCATCTTCGGAATCAGAGCCGCATCAGTGTGCTCCAGGGCCGTGTTAATTTTGGTGGTGCTCTTAGTGGGCGTGACACTAACAGCGTCAATAAGACAGTGTCTGGACTGCTTAAGCTTCTATATCCGGGTATGGAGGACCAAGTGCCGGATGAAGACCTAGAGTGGGCCGTTCGCCAAGGTCTAGAGGTTCGCCGTCGGGTGAAAGAGCAGCAAAAGCGTATTGGGTCGGCTGAGTTTAGAAATACCCACTTTAGTTACATTATGGGCAATGAAGGGATTGAACAATTTGTGGCGACCCCTGAGTTACGCTCTGATAATGACATTGGCTCCGACCCGCTTGAATCGGGACAAATTTGGGCTATCAGTGAAGGGGGCGCAGATGTCGATGATAATGCTGGGTTGTTCCGTATTGAAGTCAATCAGGGTCCAGGGAGTGGCGTTAAAGTATTGAACAACCCTGTACCGCCTGCATTTAGAGAGTCCGTCCGCTATGCCGAACAGAATCTTTATTCTAGAGCCTCTCAGTTGATTGGAGATCGCGATCCCAGGTCGCATGAATACAGCATTCAGTTACGTGCATTCGATGCCTCTAAAAAAGGTGCAAAGCTAGGTATGCCGGTATTGATTGCAATGTGCAGCAGTTTATTAAATAAACCCATCCGGGGTGGTTTGATTCTTGTTGGCGAGGTTAACTTGGGCGGGTCTATTGAGCCTGTATTGAACGCCGTTAATATTATTGAGCTGGCTGTCGAAAAGGGCGCCCAGGCGGTTCTTCTGCCTGTCAGTTGCAGAAAGCAGCTCTTCGACTTGTCCGACGATATGGCGACCAAAGTTGATGTGCAGTTTTATGCTGATGCACGAGACGCGATGCTGAAAGCTCTAATTGAATGATCTGCAGGATTAATCAATGGCCCAAGGATCGTAGGGCATCTCCGTTAAAACACCTCCTGCATGTGTTACAGATGCTGGTTATATCGTCTTTGGCGTTAAGCGGGCAAAGGGCGGGGTGATTTTTGAATGACTCATTTCCCTGAATGTCATAGCTATCAAAAAATAAAACGCTGATATCTGCTGGCAAGACGTCTAAAACTTCATTTTTATCGGCCTGATAGCTAAAAAACAAATTTTTAGGTCGAATTTTAAATAAGTTGAGAACATCTTTTCGGCGTACCATTGATGATCTATCAAGTGAGAAGTGTACCCAAATATTGTGAAGGTCTGCTAGCCGCACCACCTGTTGTGGTTTACGTGTTACGACCCAAATGGGTAATTCCGGTAGTGCTTGATTAATTAAGAGTAAGGCTTCAACTGCTTCTTAAAAAAGGTCACCAACGCCATTCCACCGAAGAAAAAATTGATTATCCTTACGCATTTTCTTACGACATCTGTCTATAATTACCTCTGCAAAATAGGCTGGCTTTTCTTGGCAGGTCAACAGATTCAATTGCTGCTTTTTTAGCGACGGTGACCATGTGATTGGTCCGCGCGATGCGTAGCATGTGTTAGCGCAAACTTTAGAGGGTTGGCATGTCTCTGAAACGGGGAAGTTAACAGACGCGCCTGTTACCTTATTCATTGAAAGAGGGTCGAAAAGGGTTATGTCCTCTGGGAGCTGAAATTCAATACTCTTAATTAGCTCAAATTTCTTACTCATGGCCTGAAATTTCGTCTTCAAAAATCGATTCCCCTCTAAATTTTTATTGTTTAGTAATATTGTACCTCAGCTCTAGAGGAAGTTTTTAGCCGTATCCAATTATATAATGGTCGCTAAGACTGCGCTTTTTCTGTTCTTTTTTTGCTAGGGTCACCGTAAATATTTCTGGCTGGCTGACTGGATTATCAAGCTTGCACGCCTGGATGGAGAACTATTACGCCTTGATAGCGCGCTTAACGTCAATTAGATACTTTGCCAGGGCTGTCTCGAGCTTGGCGACATGGGCCACTAGCCATGTAATCATTTGGGGCCAGTTTTCCTGATTGTAACCTTCAACTTGCTGGCTGAATTGGATGCGACATGCCTTCTTGTTATCAAGTCTCTGCCACTCCAGCGGCTCTCCAAATATGTCTTCTATCGCTGTTTTATGCTGCAAGAGACTATCAAAGATGAATTTATTTTCTGTGCTCACTGCCCGCGACATATAAAATTCAACACGTATTTCTTTAACACTAAAGATCATAGTAAAGGGGCATGCGCTTAAACCAGATCCAGCACTAAGCCAATGGTCTTTAGTCGGGTTTATATTGTTGAATAAATTAACGTCGCTAGCCCTCAGCGATTCGAGCGCTAACGCCCAAAATTCTGGCCGGAGTGTTTCACTGTTCGTCCTAGTAGCCTTGGTAATTTCTTCGTCCTTCCCCTTCACCGCAATTCCGATCATGAACTCTTTAGCTTCAGGGGGCGGTATTATCTGGTCGACATTCAAAAGCAGGTCATCGCCAAGAGCAAAGGGGGTCACCTTGAAGCACTGTAGCTGTATCCCATGTCCTAACAACCACAGGGCAGAACTGGTGACTTCTTTGCGAAAATTCGCTGCAACAAACATCAGGCGCTGATGGTTGCCACTGTTAACCACGACTTCGGTGATATCAGGGACGTCTAAAAAGTCGCAAATTAGCTCTGTTGCATTACCCCCGTGAGCATACCGGTCGAGGTATGACTGATAAATTTCGACAATTTGTCTTTTAGTTAGACTGGAACAGTAAGAAGCATACTTTAACGCTTGCCAGACAACATCACGGCCAGTGTCGTCGAGCTTATTTTCAATGACAACCAGCCGACCACCTTTATCCAAGGCCAGTAGGTCTAGACGTTCTCGAGTGTCATCGAATCCGTCAAATTCCTTCTGGAGTATAAGAAGCTGTTCACCCAGCGCAGCTGGATGATTTGCTAACCACTCCTGTAAGTGCTGCCGCTCTCCAAAACCAAGTTCCGAGAAGGACTTAACCTCAAGCTGAGAAATTCGATTGCTCTCTCTATTAATTTTAAACAAAAATTCTTTCTCCATTCAACTTTCACATGGTAATTTTTTAAGAAGTTGTTACTTACGATGCACAGAGGGTGTGTCATAATTATCCCAATTTCTCTCTGTATCTTTGACACCAGTTTTTTCTTCGATCCGCCGCTGCTTAATTGTTTTGCCAAAAGCTAAAAGGTGCTCTTCATCTACCAATTGCTCAAGCTCTTTATTTGTAACTATCTCTAATAGAGTCCCAGCTTTAAAGAAACCGCCTATTTCATCTCGAAACTGTTCGCTCTTTGTGCTTTTTTGACCCCCGAAGCCATAGAGTTTTTTCAGCATCCACCTAACGGCACCGATATATTTTTCTTTTTGGCGTTGATTATTTAATGTCATAGGGCTTTATATTCATTAGATAATATTCAGAAAATTATATTCTATTTAACTCTTAATTGAAGCAGTTACCTCAACCGTCAAAAATCTCCTGCTGCTCCGGTATCGAAATACCCTTAGCCGCACAGTGCTCGCGAATCATAAGCTCAACCATATTGGCTATACTCCTGTGTTCCTGCATCGACGCTATCCTCAGCGCTTCTTTTAGGATGGGATCTATACGTAAATTCAAGGTTGCTGTTTTAGTGGCGGCCATATTGAAAATCTTGTATTGCAAATGTAACGCATTTGTACCATATTATCCCGCCTGCCTGCAATTGTTGAGTGACAGCTATGAACGAGAAAATCCTGAGAGCCTTGGTTGAAGCTGGGGCTGTTAAGAAAATACGCATTATGGCGGAAGGCTCTACTATCTATGTTGAAGCCTTTACTGGTTCAGATGTGAAGGCCGCCAAAACCATTAAGGGAAAGCTGAAGACCTGGAGTTCGATAGATTCTGCAGCAAAGTGGGTAAGGGCGCTAGGTGTTGGTCAGGTGCAGTTGGATATTTCCAAGTGGCAACCCAGTCAGCGGAAAATGCAGCTTTAATAGACTTCCAGTAGAATTTAATCATATTGTTGATGGTTGAATATTAAAAATCTCCATAATCTAAGCTGTTAGACTGGTTGTATGGCAGTACTGCAGACGCTTGAGGAGATTATGCCCGAGTGGGAAGAAATCTCCCTTGATCTATTAATTAATAGTATTTTATCGATGCGCTATGATTGGGGCGTAAGTGATGGGAATTAAGCTGCTATATAAGAATGATTTGTATGAGCGTACTTTACATCTCTGATCGTTGTATCTTTTAGATTGACTTCTGTGGTGACAATTACCTAATTCCAAATTGCAATTTCTTTTAGGAAATCATTTTATCAATTCTTTGTTTGTGTGTATTAGTAATACATGTGTGTATTAGGAGTCCCAGTTGAAAAAGTGGGGGTACCCCCGGGGTGGGGTCGGCGTATCTGAGAATTGGATGATTTTACGGGGTTTTTTAGGAAATTTAAGCGTCGAGCAGCTGAGTAGTACAAAAGTTTATTGCGGTATATATTACGGTACACTTCTCAGTAAAAATAATTAAATACATATTTATCAGTAGTTTATAGTGCCAATTCAGGCCATGCCGTCCCGACCATTTAAATAAAAAAGCCCACCTGCGAAAGCAGGTGGGCTTTTTTGTTTAACCGCCGGAACGGCGTATATAGAAATTATTAGACTAAGTTCAAACAGCCACCTTCAAAAACACCTGCTTAAACTGTCAGCTCATCAAGCATAACCGTAAAAACCTCAACGCTAGTACATTCATAAACAAAATCCGCTGCCTCAAGCGCAGGCATACCCAGCTTTTTAGTGATATTAAACCGATGATTAGCAAATGTTCGTGCGCTGATATGTAAATTATTGGCTGCTGTTTTTGTATTTCTTGTCTTGTGGAGTTCTTTTAAAACACCAATTTCACGATCGGTCAGAAGCTTGGTTAAGCCAACAATTTTTCTTACAAGAAGAATGTCCCTTATATCCTGTTGGCTATCTTCAGAGGTAGTCGCCACGAAATGAAAACTGGCATCTTCCTTGCTTTTGCTTACCTGCCTTTTTTGCCTAGAATCTTCTGTGAGAATAAGGTTGATCTGAATTCTATTGTCGGCCTTGTTGTCTCCAGTGATATTAAGCCCATCAGCTATTCCCCATGTTGATACTTCAGAAAGTATACCCTCTGAAAATGTTCTGATTATAACCACTTGAACCCCCTTGTTGTTTGATAAGCATACAAGAGGTTAATGCATAAGTGAATACCCTCTATCCCCTTTAAATAGCTGCCTTATGTTGCTGTAAAAATATAAGTAAAATAACTTACCTGAAAGCGTGGATTTAAACTGAAGAGTCTTTTTTACTTCAAACCAATGGGCTTGGGGGTTTCTCAACTTAAGTGCTCTT
>Ga0206125_10001863_pt1 | contig 23444 bp, 17 predicted proteins | sample Helgoland_Spring_4_FD_148598 | JGI IMG/M metagenome (GOLD analysis project Ga0206125, IMG submission 148598) | Pelagic subsurface seawater microbial communities from Kabeltonne, Helgoland, North Sea - Helgoland_Spring_Bloom_20160331_1 | ecosystem: Environmental > Aquatic > Marine > Epipelagic ... | reverse complement strand
CCCCTGAAAGCGGTTTTCCAACAGGAGAGGGCGTAGGGCGTATTGGCCTGGCTGTGTTTGATAATAATACCCTTTATGCCGTACATGACAACCAAGCCAGAAGAGAACAGACAAGAACCTCTAAAAACTCAAACGGCTTGTCAAAAGAGCAATTTAAAACCATGACCCGTGAAGTGTTTTTAGCCCTAGATAACAAAAAGCTCAATGCGTATTTAAAAAACAACGGCTTTCAAGAAAAATATAGGGCAGACAACGTTAAGAGTATGGTGCGAAGTGGCGTTGTTGCTCCTGCAGATCTTGCAACCTATTTAGAAGATGCAAACGCTATGTTGTTTGACACTCCAGTAATTGGAACACAAGTTTATAAAAGTACAGATGGTGGTGCTTCGTGGAGTAAAACACATGAGGGCTTCTTGGACGGTATTTATTACAGCTATGGGTACTATTTTGGCAAAATACATGTAGATCCAAACAATAAAGATGGCATCTATATTTATGGGGTACCTATTTTAAAATCTAAAGATGCGGGAAAGACATTTACCTCTATTTCTGCTCCAAATGTACACGCAGATCACCATGCTTTATGGATTAATCCAAATAAGCCAGGACACTTAATTAACGGTAATGATGGAGGTGTAAATATTAGTTATGATGATGGTGAAAATTGGATTAAAAACAACCAACCCGCTGTAGGGCAGTTTTATGCCATACATGTAGACAACCAAGAGCCTTATAACGTATATGGAGGTCTCCAAGACAACGGGGTCTGGGTAGGTGCTCATACCTACCAAGAGAGTCCAGGTTGGAAGCAAAATGGGCAATACCCATACAAATTTATCATGGGAGGTGATGGTATGCAAATACAAACAGATGCTCGTGATAGTAGTGTGGTGTATACCGGTTTTCAATTCGGAAATTATTTCAGATTAAACACAGTAGACAACACCCAGACCTACATCCAACCCAAACATGAGCTAGGAGATAGCCCTTACCGTTTTAATTGGCAAACACCAATTTTACTTAGTTCACATAATCAAGATATTCTGTATTTGGGAGCCAATAAATTAATGCGCTCCATGAATCAGGGAGCAGATTGGACGGCTGTTTCAGGAGATTTAACTCTTGGCGGTAAGCAAGGAAATGTTGCTTACGGGACCCTAACTAGCATAGATGAATCTAAGTTTGAGTTTGGGTTGTTGTACACCGGTAGTGATGACGGGAAGGTGTTTGTATCTCAAAATTCTGGAAGTGACTGGCAGGATATTTCTAGGGCCTTACCAAAAGATTTATGGGTTAGTAGAGTTGTTGCTTCAAGTCATAAAAAAGAGCGTGTTTATCTTACTTTAAATGGATACCGCTGGGATGATTTCTCGCCCTATGTGTATGTGAGTGATAATTATGGCGATTCTTGGCAGGATATTTCAAGTAATTTACCTCTGTCTTCTGTAAATGTTATCAGAGAAGACCCGGTAAATCCCAATATTTTATATTTAGGAACAGATAATGGGGCATATACTTCTTTTGATAATGGTGCCTCTTGGCATCCTTTTTATGAGGGTTTACCAAATGTTGCGGTACATGATATGACCATTCAAGCCAGAGACAAACATCTTTTGTTAGGAACTCATGGGCGTAGTATTTACAAGGCAGATATTTCTTTGCTGCAGGGTATTTCAAAAAAAACAATGGGTAGCCTCATGCTATCAAATATTTCAGATATAAAGGCAAGTCGTCGTTGGGGGAGTACAGGGTTTAATAACTATGGTGCTTATTTTCAGCCAAGTATACCACTGCAAATTTTTGCGCCTTTAGGGGGTAAAGCTAACATTTCTATAGCCTCACAAAGCGGGATAGATTTAAAATCTTGGGAGGCTACACTAGCAAAAGGATTTACTATTGTGCCCTACAATGCTAGTATTTCTAAAAAGGGAAAAAAACAACTAGAAAAAGAAAATATCTTAATTTCTCAAGGAGCTAATGGCACATTTTATTTGCCCAAAGGAAGCTACACTGTTGAGGTTTCTATGGGAGATTTTACAATAAAGAAACCACTTGAAGTAAAATAAAAAACACCCTGTTTAGACATATCTATTCTAAATTGATAATAAACAAATGCTATTGTTTGTTGATACGCGAATTGAGATGTATTTTTGTAGGCAAAATATAGAAAACTCAACCATAATGGGAATCATATCCTCTTCAATTGCTAGAAAAGTTGCCATGGCACTTTCTGGTTTGTTCTTAGTGTTGTTTTTAGGACAGCATTTTGTTATTAACGCAACATCAGTACTCTCTCCAGATACTTTTAATAGTTGGTCTCATTTTATGGGAAACAACGGCCTTGTTCAAGGAATTTTGCAGCCCATATTAATCTTTGGCGTTGTTTTTCACTTTGTAATGGGCTTTGTGCTGGAGCTTAAAAATAGAAGCTCAAGAACGGTGAAGTATGCCTCTTACAAAGGAGCTGCAAATGCGAGTTGGGCCTCTAGAAATATGATTATCTCTGGATTGGTCATCTTGGCATTTTTAGGGCTACACTTTTATGATTTTTGGATTCCAGAGATGATTCATAAGTATGTAAATGTTCTTCCAGAAGATCCAACTAGATACTACTCAGAAACAGTCCATAAATTTGAGAACCCGGTACGGGTTGGATTGTATGTAGTTTCTTTTGGCCTCTTGGCAATGCATTTATGGCATGGATTTGCCTCCTCTTTCCAGAGTGTAGGTTTTAACAATAAATATTCTGTAGCATTAACCAGATTTGCCAAAGCATACGCAATACTAATTCCTGTAGGGTTTATTTTTATTGCCATTTACTTGCATTTAAATCAACTCCCACACTAAAAACATCGCTATGTCTACATTAGATTCTAAAATACCTTCAGGACCACTAGCAGATAAGTGGACCAAACACAAAAACGAAATTGACCTTGTAAATCCAGCAAACAAGCGAAACATTGATGTTATAATTGTAGGGACAGGACTTGCAGGGGGTAGTGCTGCTGCAACCCTTGCAGAACTAGGTTACAACGTAAAAACATTTTGCTACCAAGACTCTCCAAGGCGTGCACACTCAATTGCAGCACAAGGAGGAATTAACGCAGCAAAAAACTACCAAGGAGATGGAGATTCTGCCTACAGGTTGTTTTATGACACTGTAAAAGGGGGAGATTATCGTTCTCGTGAGGCAAATGTACATCGTTTGGCAGAGGTGTCAACAAATATTATAGATCAGTGTGTTGCTCAAGGAGTCCCTTTTGCGCGTGAATATGGAGGCCTTCTAGACAATAGGTCTTTTGGTGGGGTTTTGGTGTCCAGAACTTTTTATGCCAAAGGGCAAACAGGACAGCAGCTTTTATTGGGAGCTTATTCTGCAATGAATCGTCAAATAAATAGAGGAAAAATACAATCTTTTAACCGTCATGAAATGCTTGACGTAGTAAAAGTTGATGGAAAAGCGAGAGGTATTATTGCTCGTAATCTTGTCACAGGAGAGATAGAACGCCACGCTGCTCATGCTGTTGTTTTGGCCTCTGGAGGTTATGGTAATGTATTTTATTTAAGTACAAATGCCATGGGTAGTAATGTTACTGCCTCTTGGAGAGCCCATAGAAGGGGCGCTTATTTTGCGAATCCTTGTTATACCCAAATACACCCAACGTGTATTCCAGTTTCTGGGGATCACCAGTCTAAACTTACGCTAATGAGCGAATCTCTGCGTAATGATGGGCGTATATGGGTTCCTAAAAAGAAAGAAGATGCCCAGGCTATAAGAGATGGAAAGCTAAAGCCTACCCAGCTATCTGAACAAGACAGAGATTACTACCTTGAGAGAAGATACCCTGCCTTTGGTAATTTAGTGCCACGTGATGTGGCTTCCCGTGCAGCAAAAGAATGCTGTGATGCCGGCTTTGGTGTAAATAAAACAGGGGAGGCAGTGTACCTTGATTTTGCCTCTGCTATTGAGCGTTACGGAAAAGAAAAAGCCTTAACAGAAAAAATTAGCAATCCAACAGCTGCGGAAATATATAAAATGGGAGCCGCTGTTATTGAAAATAAATACGGAAATCTTTTCCAAATGTATGAGAAGATTGTAGACGAAAACCCATATAAAACTCCAATGATGATTTATCCAGCCGTTCATTACACAATGGGTGGGCTATGGGTAGATTATAACCTGCAAACCACCGTTGAGGGGCTCTATGCAACAGGAGAAGCAAATTTCTCTGACCATGGTGCCAACAGGCTTGGCGCTTCTGCACTGATGCAAGGATTGGCAGATGGATATTTTGTATTGCCATATACCATTGGAGATTATCTTTCTAAAGATATTAGAACAGGAAAAATACCTACAGACACCAAAGAATTTGAACAGGCAGAAAACGAGGTTAAAGACCGTATCAACAAATTGATGTCTGGATCTGGAGAGCGTTCTGTAGATTACTACCACAAAAAACTCGGAAAGATTATGTGGAATAAATGTGGGATGTCTCGTAATGAAAAAGATCTCAAAGAAGCTATCGAAGAGATTTCAGCTTTAAGAGAAGATTTCTGGAATAACGTAAAGGTTCCTGGAACAAAAGATACCTTAAATCAAGAATTAGAAAAAGCGGGTCGTGTTGCAGATTTCCTGGAACTAGGAGAACTCTTCGCAAAAGATGCTTTAGATAGGAAAGAATCTTGTGGCGGTCACTTTAGAGAAGAAAGCGTAGAGCTTGATGGTCCTCAAAAAGGAGAGGCTCTTAGAGATGATAAAAACTTTAAGTATGTTTCTGCCTGGGAGTACAAAGGAGCTCCAAAAGAGGCCTTACTACACAAAGAAGAATTGAATTTTGAGAATATAGAATTGAAAACACGTTCATATAAATAAGATACAGATGAAACTTACACTTAAAATTTGGCGTCAAGAAAATGCAAATGCAAAAGGGACAATACAGACGTATCCTATTGATGGGATAGCCCCAGACATGTCTTTTTTAGAGATGTTAGACGTTTTAAACGAAAAACTCATCAATCAAGGAGACAACCCTGTTGTCTTTGATCATGATTGTAGAGAAGGTATCTGCGGATCTTGTTCTTTGCAAATTAATGGAGAACCTCATGGTCCAGATAGACGCGTGACTTCCTGCCAATTACACATGCGTAAGTTTAATGATGGTGATACTATTGTTATTGAGCCTTTTAGAGCGAAAGCATTTCCGGTAGTAAAAGACTTAATGATAGATCGAAGTGCTTTTGATAGAATACAACATGCAGGGGGTTACATTTCGGTAAATACCTCTGGAAACACTATCGATGCAAATGCAATCCCTGTCAATAAAGAGAATGCCGATGACTCATTTGCAGCGGCTACTTGTATTGGTTGTGGCGCTTGTGTGGCTGCCTGTAAAAATGCTAGTGCCATGCTTTTCACATCTGCAAAAGTATCACAATATGCGCTTTTACCTCAGGGACAAGTGGAGGCCACAGAGCGAGTACTTAGTATGGTTGAACAGATGGATAAAGAGGGCTTTGGAAATTGTACCAACACAGGAGCCTGTGAGGTAGAGTGTCCAAAAGGAATATCACTAGAGAACATTGCTCGCATGAACCGTGAATATCTATCTGCGAGTATCAAAGGATAGCCGGCAAACATGTAGTAAATAAATATAAAAAAGCCAAGCACAAATGCTTGGCTTTTTTATATTGCTTTTGGTATGTTATCTTTACTCTTGGCATTTATAATTAAAACACTATGAGTACATCCCTTTTTGACGCTATTAGAAATGCAAATGTTTCTGTGGTAACTTCTTTACTAAAAGAAAATCCTTCATTGACCCAAGAAAAAGACCAGCGTGGCTCTACAGCCCTACTTCTTGCCACCTATTATGGGCATATGGATATTGTAAGGATTATTTTGAAGCATCCTCAAGATATAAATACTCAAGATGCCTCTGGAAACACAGCCCTTATGGGCGTTTGCTTTAAAGGCTACAGCGCCATTGCCAAGTTACTTATCAAAAGCGGTGCAGATGTAAATATGTCAAATTTCAATGGAGCTACCGCTCTTATTTTTGCTGCTACCTTTAATAAGCCAGAAATTGCAGCACTGTTGTTGGCGCACGGCGCAGATAAAAATGCAGTAGATGACAAAGGCAACACTGCCCTGCAGCATGCTAAAATGCAATCCAGTGCAGTAGTTGTAGCACTTTTAGAATCCTAGGGTATGGCAACTACATCCCTTAGAGTAAGTATAGTACAGTCTGATTTGCAATGGGAAGCTCCAAGGGCTAATAAAGCTCATTTTTCTAAAATACTCAGCCCACTGGCAAATACTACAGATTTAATTGTACTACCAGAGATGTTTACAACAGGGTTTTCTATGAATGCGGAGCATCTATCAGAGGCTCAAGATGGAGACACCTTGCAGTGGCTTATTTACACATCAAAACTTCTCAATAGTGCTATTGTAGGCACCATCATTATTAAAGATGGAATTAATTTTTACAATAGATTACTTTTTGTAACCCCACTTGGCCAGGTACACACTTATGATAAAAAACACACCTTTACCCTGGCGGGAGAACATCGAGTTCTCACCTCTGGAGCCTCGCGTGTTTTTATTGACTATCTGGGGTTCAAAATTTGTCCCTTGATATGTTATGATTTGCGTTTTCCTATTTGGGCCCGCAATAATGTAGGGTATGATATCTTGTTGTATACAGCCAATTGGCCACAAAAAAGAATTGCTGCTTGGGATACCTTATTGAAAGCCCGTGCTATTGAAAACATAAGTTATTGTATAGGCGTAAACAGAATAGGTCAAGATGGAAATGGGCACAAGTACCCGGGGCATTCTGCGGTTTATGATTCTCTGGGCAAACAACTCTCAACCAAAGACTATGAAACAGCATTTATACAAACTATTACCTTAGATAAACAGCATATACAGACCACTAGAGATATCTTACCATTTCTAAAGGATGCTGATGATTTTATTTTAACCTAAAGGTTTCACTCCAGCTCCAATTGGCACGCAGTTCAATGACAGAGGGGTAGTACACTACTTTTTCTGGGGCAAGCTTATCAAGAAAGTTTCCGGGATCCCAAATTTTATTTTTGTTTTTATCCATAATTAGGCGAATAAAATAGTTGCCAGGATTAATGTACTCAAAAACCACAGGGGAGTTTGATTCTAAGTAGGTTTGTTTCACCACTTCAAATTTTTCATTTACAAGTTCAATTAGCAAAGGAAACTCATCTGTATTATCAAGAGTAAGTTGTAGAGACGCAAAATCTGCTGTGGGTTTCACCTGTTGCTTAAATACAATAGAGTCACTAGCATTTCCTAAGTAATCTTCTAAAGCGCCATCTCTGAGTGTAATACTATAAAGCTGTTCTTCTTGTTTGTCAAAAATAATCTGGGCAGCATTTTCTTTTAGATTTATTTGCGCTGTAAAGTCTATGGCCAGGGTGTCTTTATTAATAACAGAAATTTTCTCTGGGTTAATAGCAGTTAGGGGTGTGTTTGCTTTTAGCTTTAGGGTATCTTCTAGAGATATTAACCTGTTGTTTATAGCACTAAGGCGCAAAGAATCTGAATATAGTTCTCTAAAGCGCACCGTGGTAGTATCAATCTGTAGTTTGTTTTTTGTAATAAATACCAGAGAGTCTTTGGTGATTTTTGGTTTAAACCAAAAGTGTAGGGTATCTCTACCTGGTTGTTTTATTATCCGGTATTGAAAATCCTCTGGCATTGGGGTGAGTAAGGTAATTTGGTAGTTGTCTGTTTTTCCCTGATATCCAAAAGAGATTCTGTTGCTGCTTTCTAACTTTGGGCGTGTTGGTTTAAAATCTGGCACCTCTTTAAAAAGTTTTAACTCATAGGTGCTGTCTGTAGGGATAGAAATAAGGTCTTTATAAAAACCTATTTTATCTGTCTTTGGTTGGAAGGTGTAGTTTCTTGTTTGTTCTTTTAAGGCAATAAGTTGATAGGTGCCCTGTTTTAGATTGCTTAATTCAAAACTATTAGTCTGGTCAATGGTAGTGGTGATGTAGGTGGGTTTCTCAAGAAATACTAGCGAGTCTTTGTAATTCTTGTCTACTTGATACAAAACAACGGTTGTTGGAGCCTCTGTCTCTGGAAGCAGCGCGTCAATAGTAGTTCCTTTTAAAACTAAACTATCAATATAACTACCAGTAGAAAAGACATACTTGTAATTTGGAAATAAATTTCCCTCGTTGTTATCTAAAATACTATTTCCGAAATTAAAACTATACGTTGTATTGTCTTTAAGAGTGTCTAAAATTTTTATTTTCAAAACTTTAGAAACGCTAAGGGGTGTTATCTCAGGAGGGTATTTTAATGGAGGAGAAATAATAAGTTCTTTAGAGACATCTTTGAGTTTTATGAATTCATCAAAGGTGATACGAATTTCATTGTTTTTAAAATTGGTCGTGAAATTTTCAGGAACACTCCTCAATATAACAGGTGCAATGGTGTCTCGAAGTCCACCACTGGGTCTTCCTTTTTTTGCACAATCTGTGAAAGAGAGTAAAAAAAGAAATACAATGGGGATGTATAAAAGGCGATATGTTTTTGAGTGGTGTTGCTGTTGCATAGTCCTCAACAAAAATAGGAAAAGTTTTATTGTAACTCTATTTAAAAAATAGAGAACCCTAACATAAAGAAATGGCCATGGTAGCAATATTTATTGTTACATTTTCTGCTTGTTGTAATTGCGTTGCACAATTCTCTAAAGTAGCTCCAGTGGTAACAATGTCATCAACCAGTAAAATATGTTTGTTTGCAATTTTCACTTTGTTGATAAGGGTAAATTCTTGATTATCTTGGATTCTTTTACCCCTTGTTTTAAAAACCTGTGAGACTGTTTTTGAGATCTTGACAAGAACATCTTCCAAATATACAACACCAAGAGCCTGTGCAATTGCCTTTCCAAAACCTGTTACTTGATTGTATCCTCGCACTTTTTGTTTGTCTTTGTGTAGCGGTACACCAAACACACCTCATGACAACTCAAAGCAGTAATAATAAATCGGCAAAAATTCTTATTGCCGTGTTAGTAGTTTTGTTACTATCCTTGGCTGGGTATACCTACACATTAATCCAGCAAAATAAAGAAACAATAAGTGTTTTACAGACAGATAAAGCTGAGGTTCAAAAGGAATTGGAAACTCTAGTTTTGTCTTACAACGATATGTTACAAAACAATGAGCTTAAAGATAAAGAATTAATAACGGCAAGAGATCGCATCCTGATTCTTTTGATTCTGTTAAAAATTACAAGGCCAATCTTTCTCTTATTGCTAGATATAAGACCCAAGTTATAGGGTTAAAAAATGAACGCACCCAACTCTTTAAACGTGCAGATAGCTTATTGGCTGTTACTGTGCGTTTAACCACAGAGAAAGACAACACCACAGCGGTCTTAAACAAAACCATAGAGGCTGTAGACTCTGTAACAACCGCAAATGATCAAATGTCCAAATCTCTGGAAAAAGCAGCTTTGATTGGTATTACAAATCTACATGCTAGTGCTATTATTGTTCGTAAGGGAGGTAAAATTAAAGAGACCAAGCGCGCCAGTAGAGCAGATAAAATTAGGGTTTGTTACACCATAGCACCAAATACCATAGCACAGGCAGGAGACAGGGTATTATATGTTCAGGTTATTAATCCAGATAATAACATAATTGGCAATACATCAAACATCACCTTTGGTCAAGATCTACTTACCTATAGTGATAGCGCTACTGTTTTTTATGAAAACCAGGCCTTAGATGTGTGCGTGATGGTTGAGGGGGTACCCCAGGAGTTGGTAAAGGGCTTGTATACCATTTCTGTTTTTGATGCCGGGAGGCAAATAGGGAGCACAACACTGCAATTAAAATAAGAATTCAAAAAATACTTAAAAAATAAAATCTGCTGCCCATTATATGGCAGTGGATTTTTATATTTTTGTGCTATGGCAAACAATGAAGATCAATTCAAAAAAGTAATTTCTCATGCAAAGGAGTATGGGTACATCTTTGGTTCCAGTGAAATCTATGACGGGCTTAGTGCTGTGTATGATTATGCTCAAAATGGTGTAGAATTAAAAAAGAACATACGAGAATACTGGTGGAAAAGCATGGTGTATATGCACCAAAACATTGTGGGTTTAGATGCCGCAATACTAATGCATCCAACAACCTGGAAAGCCTCTGGTCATGTAGATGCCTTTAGTGACCCACTTATTGATAATAAAGATTCTAAAAAAAGATATCGTGCAGATGTTTTAATTGAGGACCACGCAGAGAAACTTGAAAATAAAGCTCAAAAAGAAATTACCAAAGCTAAAAAACGTTTCGGTGATGCTTTCAATGAAACAGAATTTGTCACCACCAACGCAAGGGTGATTGGCTACAGAGAGAAAAAGGCTCAAATACTATCTTCCATGGCGCGCCTTTTGGAGGCAGAAGATCTCTCTGGAGTGAAGGTGCTCATTGAAGAATTAGGCATTGTATGTCCCGTGAGTGGCTCCAAAAACTGGACAGATGTAAAGCAGTTTAATTTAATGTTTGGCACAAAGCTAGGCGCCTCTGCTGAAACGGCTACAGATTTATACCTGCGTCCAGAAACAGCACAAGGGATTTTTGTAAACTTTTTAAATGTGCAAAAAACCGGAAGAATGAGAATTCCTTTTGGTATTGCGCAAACAGGAAAGGCCTTTAGAAATGAAATTGTGGCAAGACAATTTATCTTTAGAATGCGTGAGTTTGAACAAATGGAAATGCAATTTTTTGTGCGCCCAGGCCAAGAGATGAAATGGTACGATTACTGGAAACAAACTAGATTAAAATGGCACCATTCACTGGGTCTTGGCCCTGATAACTATCGCTTTCATGACCATGAAAAGCTGGCTCATTATGCCAATGCAGCCACAGATATAGAATTTAAATTTCCGTTTGGGTTCAAAGAATTGGAAGGGATTCATTCACGTACAGATTTTGATTTAAAAGCACATGAGACCCATAGTGGTAAAAAATTACAATTTTTTGACCCAGAGCTCAAAGAAAGTTACACTCCTTATGTGGTAGAAACATCTATTGGTCTTGATAGAATGTTCTTGGCTGTGTTTAGTAATTCTTTGCAAGAAGAAACACTAGAAGACGGTTCTACAAGAACCGTCTTGAGATTACCGGCTATATTGGCTCCTATAAAAATTGCAGTATTTCCACTTATAAAAAGAGATGGATTGCCAGAGCTTGCAAAACAAATCACTGAAGATTTACAGTGGGACTACAATGTATTTTATGATGAAAAGGATGCCGTTGGTAAGCGTTACAGGCGTCAAGATGCCAATGGGACACCATTTTGTATTACCGTAGACCATCAAACCCTTGAAGACAAAAGAGTGACCATTCGTCACAGAGATACCATGGAGCAGCAGCGTATTGCCATTTCAGAAATCTCTGGTGTGGTTGCAAAGAGCTTGTCTATGAAGCATTGGTTACAATAAACGGCATCTTGTAGCATATAATACCCCCAATGATTTTGTCATTGGGGGTATTTATTGTTTTGAAATTTGAGTGTTTAAAAAACAGTTAATAAATCAGTATTTCTTGTATTTCAACAGGATTTGCTCTCTGGCATCGGTTCATCATTCTTAGAGGTCTGTATTTAAAAAAAACGGCTAGGCCAATTTTTTTGTAGGCCTCATCTAGATTAATAGGGTCAAAATAAAGGGGCTCTCCACCTTCACTGGTCACTTTAATTGTAAATAAACAATCTCCTTTTTTTGTGCTCTCTTGAATCACACCAGCGGTAAACCCCTCTGGTATTAGTTTCACTGTTTTTATTTTTTTTACGGTACTTTTTGGGTTTTGAATTGGATTTTCTTTTATTGAATTGCAGCCACTGATTGTAAAAACAAAAAGGGCAATATAAATGGGTTTTAATATCATGGGCTGTTTTTTCTAGTGAGTTTAAGATAGGGCAACACAATTGCTATAATACACAATATAGTGAATTTTGTTGTACCACAGCGGCCAGAGATAAATCCCTAAATCGCAGTATTGCTTTTGTTTTTTTAGCACGAATGCTTTAATATTCTCATTAAAAACTCACTATTTAGGGGCAATTTTTTTTGAAGTCTTGATTATCGTTATCTTAGCATATTGAAACTTAAAATTATATCAAATTCACAAATATGAAAATTAAATTACTCGCATTACTTACCTTTTTTTTAGGCTCAAGTTTGATGCATTCGCAAACACAACCAACAAAACCTGATTACATTGGAGAACTCCAATTAGTCACTGTGACCCCTTCTTTGTCTTCAAAAATGGACGAGCTTGTTTCTACTCCAACAACAGGAGAGGCAAGAGACGGAAGGTACTCTAAAGCAAGAAGACCAAAAAGAGAAGTAATTGCAGGAAAAGGCTCAACGGGAGACCTACTATCTAAAAATCCTCACCTTCTTACAGGTAGCGTTAAAGTAAACGCTGCAAGCGCTGTGTGGGATGCAGGATATACAGGTTCTAATCCAACAGATCCAGCACTAGCAGTAGGTCCAGAAAATGTTTTTGTGGTTTGGAATACAAAATTTGCAATTTTTGATAAAGATGGGAACGAACTAGTTGGCCCAACAAACCCTTTCCCAGCAATATTTCCTTCTAATGGATGTTGTGACCTTACAGTGTCTTATGACACTGCTGCAGATAGATGGGTGATTTCATACCTTGGTGGAGGTGCTCAAATTGCAGTTTCGCAAACTGGAAATCCTATCACTTCAGATTGGAATATTTACAACATCGGTTCTGTAAATGATTATAATAAACTTTCTGTGTGGAGTGATGGATACTACCTAACAGACCAATCTGGCGGCAACAGATTATATGCTATGGACCGTACTGCAATGCTAGCTGGTGCAGGTTCTGTATCAATACAAGGATTTCAATTACCAGGGATAGCTACCTTTGGATTTGCTTCTCCTCAAGCCTTGAATGTTACAAATGGTGACATGCCAGCTGCTGGAAACGCACCGATTGTCTTTTTTCAAGATAACTCTTATGGAGGTGTTTCTGAAGATCATATAAAATTTTGGAGTGCAAATGTAGATTACTCAACACCCGGAAACTCCTCAATTACCGCTGCACAACAAATACCAGTAACACCATTTACCTCAATATTTGATGGAGGTTCTTTCAGTAATTTAGCTCAACCTAACGGAGGGAGTTTATTAGATGCTTTACAAGGTATTGTAATGAACCAGGCACAGTTCAGAAAATTTACAACCCATAACTCAGCGGTATTTAATCATGTGATTGATATAGACCCATCTGGTGGTAAAAGAGCTGCAGTAAGATGGTATGAATTCCGTCAAACTACAGATGGAGCTCCATGGACATTATATCAAGAAGGAACCTATACTTCTCCAGACGGTAAACACGCCTGGAACGCTAGTTTAATGATGGACAATCAAGGAAACATTGGCATGGGGTACTCAGCGATGAGTGTTCAAGGAAATGGAAACACAGAGGTTGGTTCTTATTACACAGGTAGATTTGCATCAGATCCTTTGGGAGTGATGACAGTTGCCGAAGAAGTTATTGCTCCTGGAGATGCAGCTATCTCTGGAGGGCGTTACGGTGATTATAGCAAGATTGATATCGACCCTAGTGATGATGCAACCTTTTATTTTACCAATGAGGTTCATACTGCAGATACCCCAGGAAATCAAAGAGCTGCTAATGTAGGACGTTTTAAAATTGCACCAGATGCCAATGCAGATACCGGTATTATTGCTTTTGTTACTCCTGTTGATGGAGATCTTTCTTCAACAGAAACCGTAGAGGTTGTTGTCCGTAATTTTGGAACTGTACCCCAGTCAAATATTGAGGTTAGTTTCACTTTGGACGGTGGAACACCTGTAACAGAGATAGTTGCTGGTCCGATTGCCCCTGCAAGTAATATCAACTATACCTTTACGGCAACGGTAGATATGAGTGTGGATGGACAAACCTATAACCTTTGTGCTAGAACAAACCTTTCTGGGGATGAAATACCAGATAACGATCAATTTTGTAGCGAAGTAACTTCTTTATTTAGCCTTGATACAGGTGTAGTGGCAATTACTTCTCCAGTTACTGCAAGTGGCTTGTCTGATGCAGAGACGGTAACCATAGAAATCCAAAATTTTGGTGCGGTTACACAAACATCAATTCCAGTATTTTATTCTTTAGATGGAGCAGCGCCTGTTACTGAAACTTACACAGGGTCAATAGCACAAGGCGCTACAGACACCTATTCATTTACTACAACTGTAGATTTGTCTGAACTAACAGATTATGTAATTGTTGCAGGTACAGAACTTCCTGGCGATGACAATCCATCAAACGATGATACCTCTGCTGAGGTATCAAACTTTTTATGCCAACCTGAAATAAACTGCACTCTTGGAGATGGTTTAACTTTAGTTTCTGTTGAAGAAATCAACAATTCTTCAGGATGTGAGACAGATGGATATGGAGATTTTACAGATCTTATAGCAAACTTAGCTCAGGGCGGAACCTATGATATTACGCTATCAACAGGATATGGAGATCAATATGTAAAGGTTTGGGTTGATTATAATGACGATTTTACTTTTTCTAACAATGAAGTGATTTTAAATAATTTCATTATTGCTCCAGGAGAAGCTGCCGGTAACTATACAGAGACTGCGTCTATGACTATTCCTGCAAACGCAACCTTAGGATTGCATAGAATGCGTATAAAAACCAATTGGAACGCAAATGTACCTGTAGATGCTTGTGAAGAAACTACATATGGTGAGACAGAAGATTACACTGCTAATATCACAGATGAGCTTGGTCTTAACGAGTCATTTTATGATGCAGATTTTGTAATTTCAAGTCAAGATCAAAACTATTTTGATCTTAACTTCAAGAGTTCTTCATACACCAATGACTTACCGGTATATGTAATTAACACTTTAGGGCAAACCCTAGCGTATTATCTGTTAGAATATAACGGTACAGGCTTTAGTAAAACAATTAATATGTCTTATGTCTCTTCTGGAGTATATTTTATAAAAATTGGATCAGAGACATTAAATAAAGTACAGCGTATTATTGTAAAATAATACTCGATTCACCCAAATTTTAAAAAGAGGTTTCTAGCTATAGAGACCTCTTTTTTATGTTTTTTTAGAAAAAAGCTCTTAGTTGAAGACTACCCGTGTGAACTGTATTGCTTGTTTGGCTTTTTCTTCCATTATAAGTAAGGTTGGCATCCAGGTATTTGGTAATGCGCTTTTGAAACAGTAAGCGCCAGGTGTAATTATTCCCTGGCTGCAGCCCCTCCAGCATTTGGTAGGCTACAGGTGAGAAAGCATTTCCACTAAACACATTGTCAATAAAAGAGAATTCACTATTAATAGAAATTTTCTCTGCATTTGCATAGGCAAAGGAGGCTCCTAGTTTTTGTTGTTGTAATACCTCCAAGCCGTTGATGGTATTTTCTTTGCTAGTACTGTTGTAAAAAACATCAAACCGAGTTTGGCTATTAAGCAAGTATGATATTTTAGGATTCATCTCAAAGGTTTCTAGAGCATAGTTTCTTGCCTGAAAATTCTCAGAAATACTTTCATTTGTTCCGCTAGCTCCCTTGGCAATCAGCAGCCAGTTTTTCCCGAATTTATGTGTGAAGTTGAGTTGGTGACTCTCAAGTTTGTTTGACTGTAATCCTAGAGATTGGAGGTTGTCTGTTGCTGTATTAAGATAAGTATAGTTGGTAGTATATCGCTGTTTTCCTCGATTAAAAAACAAGGTGTTTCTAAAGTTTAATACGAGTCCTAATTGGTTTTCTTTACCATCTTTAAAGGGGTTTACATTAAAATCTTCATTGGCCCTGCGTATTTTTCTATCAATGATAAAGGAGCTTGTGTTGTAAAACGAAGACATTACTTTTAAGATTCCTTTTTTACCAGACCATTTTTGGCCATTAAAGGTAAGGGTTTGCCCAAAGGTGTTTTCTCGTATTTTTAAAAAGCGTTGGTTTGGTAGTAAAATTCGAATAAAATTTGCCTGATCTTGAAACTGTGCTATTTCAAATTCCTCGAGTTCTTGTATGCCGTTTTCATTGTAATCATTCCAGGTATAAATCCCTTCTCCTTGATCTACCTCTATATATGTGAAATCTTGTTGAGGTGTAACCCCATTATTTGAAGATAAGCTTGTATTTAGTCTTATAAGACCCTTAAAAAGGGTTTGATTGTATAACACACGAGCATTTAATGATTTTTCTTTTTGTTGATTTGCTGTAGTTTCTAAAATACGGTAATTAGCAAACACAGATAGTTGTCTATCTGTAGTGTTCAAAACTTTTGTATTTAGATAGATGGTATTACTTTTAGTAACCCTTTGCACCCTGCCATTTTTTAAACTATCATTGGTTCTATAGCGGTACCCTCCTTGCAAAAAGACCTTGATGCTATCACCAATACCAGCAAAGGCCTCATAGGCACTGTATTTTATACTTAAAGGGGTTAGGGTGTCTTTTTCAAGACTGCGTACACTATTGTCTTCAAAACCAATTTTAGCGCCTATCCAGGCTTTTTTAAAAGAGTAACTAGCGCTAGAATTTCCTCTTGAAAATTGTGTTTTAAGCATACTGTTTTGACTATCAAGGTAGCTTGCACTGGCGATCAAAGTAAGGTTTTTATACCCCGTATTTGCAAAGAGCTGGTGTCTTAAGCCTGTATAGTTTTCAGAAAATTGCAGCTGTTGGAAATTATAGAATACTTTGCCAAAGGTGTTAGAAGCTGCGTTTACTCCAAGGGTAACAAAACGGCGGTCTCCTTGAGGGTTTGTTATATTCCAATCTCTATTGAACTCTACATTATATAAGCGTTCAATGGATCTAAAATTTTGGTTTATAAAATCAAAAGTTCCTACAGTTTGAATCACTAAACTATCGGTTTTTTTGACAATATCTTGCTGAAATTCAAGATGTGCTGCATAGCCCTGATTGTCATTGTTGTCTAAATCAGAAAACAAATTGAGATCTTTTTTACTTCCGGCTAACTCAAAATTTATGCTTGTCTTCTCCCCAGGATGATAGCTAGCTTTAACACCTCCAACCTGTAATTTTGTTGGAGCAGTAAGGCGTACAAAGGGAGCATAATTTCCTTGTGGCACACCATTTATAGGAGGGGTGTATTCAAAGATTTTGTTAATAGCAGATCCTTGAGACAACTTATAATCTCCAAGGTTATCCCCCACAAGGGTAAAGCGTACATTAAATAGCTCGTCTTGGGGGTTGTTTGAGAATACAAATATTTCTTCTCCATTAAAAAAGAGCTGTTTTTTGTATAAAAATTTGCCATCTTCATAGTTCTCTGGAACAGAAGAGGGTGCCGTCATTGCGTCTTGATCATCACCCGCACCTTGCAAAATGGCTACTTGCTCACTAGATAACGATTGTTGTAAGGGCTGGTTTTTCGCATCATTCTCTGAATAAACATAAGCCCCAATATCAAAAGTATCTGAGGTGTAATCTCCACCTCCATAACCAATAAAACGGGTATAGTTTCGCTCTGTAAATTGATATTCTACCCTAATACGCATGTTTGCTGTAATGGCGTAGGTGGGATTAAATTTTATTTCACCGGCATTGTAATCAATCAGGTACTGCTCGTTCTCCCCACGTTTTAATAAAATACCATTTACGTACACTTTTTCACTTCCAGATACAATTAAAACAAACAACTGCCCATCAGGGCCCACAAGTTTATAAGGGCCTTGGTTTCCTTCCTCTCCTACAAAATTACTACTACTAAAAACACCTCTCACTAGTGCGCCAGAGGCAAATGTGCTGGTTTTGGCACCACTATCGTGTTCTAAGGTAGCTTTTAGCGATATTCCTTGTACTTTTTTTGTGAATCGGCCAAAGTAGCTGTTTTGATTTTGCAAGTCTACGTCTCCCGCCCTAATATTCCAGGTATCACCGTATAGTTCAATAAATATTTGGTCAAACTCTTCTAGATTTTGTGTGTACCCACCTTGTTGGGTTGGTATGTTTGCGTCTTGTATGGAGGCTCTTATAGCTATTTTGTCGCTTAATTTTCCTGTAATTTGCAGGTCTAATTGTGAGTCTACAACAGCATTTTGATTGTTTCCAACGGTAATTCCTCTGGAGATGCTACCCGAGGTGTTAAGTCCATTAAAGGGAGTAAACAAACTTTCAGTGCTGCTTTGGTCTAAGGTGTAGAGTTTTTTTATGCTCTGTGTACTGTTCACAATAATTGCTTGGTCAAACTCAAAGTATTCTTTGGTTAAAAATTCAGGAAACACCAAATAATCAATTTGCAAGGAATCCCTTTTTTTTAGTAAAGTGTCTGAGGGAAACACCAGTGCCTTAGGATAGTCTACCCTGTATTGCAAAGAGTCTATAGTGTTTCCTTGCAAGTCTTTGATAAGTAACTTTGAGGGATTAAGTCCTACCGTATCTACCAAAATTGAATCTCTTACAGCTACTTTTTTACTCCGGTACTTTGACCCACTTTCCTGTCCATACCCCAGAGAAGTTAAAAATAATGCCGCAAAAAATAATATTTTTTTCATAAGATGACACTCTCTACAATTAGGTCAAAAAGAGTTGCTATGGTTTATTAACGTTAAATTTTAAAATTTGTTGATTGTTTTATGAAAACCTTTCAAAGATAGGCATCCCTAAAAATACAATCTTATTTAATTTAGTAGCATGAAAATAGTAAGTTACAACGTAAACGGAATTCGCGCAGCAATGCGTAAAGATATTCTGCCTTGGTTGCAAACCACCGATGCAGATGTAGTGTGCATACAAGAAACCAAGGCAACTAAAGAACAAGTAGATTTGGAGGCAATCCAGGCAGCTGGTTATCCATACCATTACTGGTTTAGTGCTCAAAAAAAAGGTTATAGTGGGGTGGCTATATTCTGCAAGCAAGAACCCCTAAACGTTGCCTATGGAACGGGTATTGCCTCTATGGATGTGGAGGGAAGAAACATAAGAGTAGATTTTAAAGAGGTTAGTATTATGAGTTTGTACCTTCCTAGCGGCACCAATAGTGCTCGTTTGGAGCATAAATTAGAATATATGCGCTTATTCCAGGAGTATGTAAACACCTTAAAAAAAGAACTTCCTAATTTGGTGATTTGTGGAGATTATAACATATGTCATCAGGCTATTGATATTCATAACCCCATATCAAATAAAAATTCTAGCGGGTTTTTACCCGTAGAGCGTGCGTGGCTTGATAATTTTATAAATCAGGGCTTTATAGATAGTTTTAGATACCTTAACAAACAACCAGATCAATACACTTGGTGGAGCTATCGTGCAAATGCCAGAGCAAATAACAAAGGTTGGCGTATAGATTATAACATGGTTTCTCAGCCTTTAAAACAGTATATAAAACGTGCAGTTATACTTCCGGCCGCTGTCCATAGTGATCATTGCCCTCATATGGTAGAGCTAGACTTTTAAAAAAGCGTTATTGTAATTATAACTCCTACATTAATCAAAATTTGACGCTGTTTTAACAGTACATTTTCATGAAATACACCACGCTTCCCAACACCAATATTAAGGTCAGTAAAATTTGTTTAGGAACCATGACCTTTGGTCGTCAAAATACCCAGGATCAGGCCCATCAACAGATGAGTTATGCACTTGACAAGGGTGTTAATTTTTTTGATACTGCAGAAATGTACGCAGTTCCTTATACCCCAAAAACACAAGGTCTAACAGAGCAGTATATTGGCAATTGGTTTGCCAAAAATGGAAATAGAGACAAGGTAGTTTTAGCCTCTAAAATAACAGGTAGTGGTCGTGGGATATTTAATTCAATGCGCGAAAATCTTGACTTTAGCAAAGCTTCTCTAGATGATGCGCTAGATAAAACTTTGGCCAGATTACAGACAGATTATCTAGATCTATACCAATTACATTGGCCAGAGAGAGCAGTGAATATTTTTGGTGTAAGAGAGTATAACCACCGCCCAAATGAACAATGGGAAGACAATATAGGGGAGATATTAAACCGTTTGGAGGGTTATGTGAAATCTGGGAAAGTCCGTCACATTGGCCTTAGTAACGAAACTCCTTTTGGTGCAATGCGCTACATGGAGGAGCACAGAAAAGGGAAACTAAAAATGGTATCTATTCAAAACGCCTATAGTTTATTACAACGTAGAGATGAGATAGGTCTTACCGAGGTTTTACACATGGAAAACATAGGGTATTTAGCCTATTCTCCCCTTGCATTTGGAATGTTGTCTGGGAAGTATTTAAACGGTAAAAAACCTGAAGGAGCTAGAGTAACTCTGTTTCCAAATTATTCTAGATATCACAGCGAAGCTTCAATTAAAGCCACCCAGGGTTATGATGCTATTGCAAAAAAACATGATCTTTCGCTCTCCCAAATGGCTTTGTCTTTTGTAAACGATAGGCCCTTTGTTACAAGCACAATAATTGGCGCCACGAGTATCTCGCAGCTATCAGAGAATATAGATAGTATTTACCTTAGCTTATCTTCAGAAATAGAAAAAGAAATACAACAGGTGCATCAAGCAATACCAAACCCTGCTCCATAAGGCAACAGATTAATTTGTTATGGTGTTCTAGGCAAATAAATGTTTGACGACATCATGTACTTTTCCAAGTTTAATAATTTGGATGCCATAGGTTTGTTTTGGGAGCTTACAATATTTTGAGATAACGATGCTTTCAAAGCCTAATTTTTCTGCCTCTAAAATGCGCTGTTCTACTCTATTTACAGGGCGCACTTCACCAGCCAAACCAATTTCTGCAGCAAAGCACATGGTTTTATCTATGATGATATCTACATTACTAGAGAGCACGGCAGCTACAACCGCCAAATCAATGGCTGGATCATCCACAGAGATACCACCGGTAATATTTAAAAACACATCTTTGGTTCCAAGTTTAAAGCCTGCTCTTTTTTCAAGCACTGCCAAAATCATATTAAGCCGTTTGGCATTATAGCCCGTAGCGCTTCTTTGAGGAGTTCCGTACACAGCTGTAGAGACAAGCGCTTGAATTTCTATAAGCAGTGGTCTCATCCCTTCAAGGGTAGAGGCTATTGCTGTTCCGCTAAGCTCTTCTTCGTTTTTGGACAGTAGGATCTCTGATGGGTTTGAAACCTCCCGAAGTCCGTTTCCTTGCATTTCATAAATACCTATTTCACTAGTGCTTCCATAGCGGTTTTTATTGGCCCGTAGAATTCTGTATATATGATTTCGGTCTCCCTCAAACTGAAGAACCGTATCCACCATGTGTTCTAAAATTTTAGGGCCAGCAATATTTCCGTCTTTGGTAATATGTCCAATTAGGATTACTGGAGTGGCAGTTTCTTTAGCAAATTTTATAAGTTCTGTTGTGGTTTCTCGTATCTGTGAAATACTTCCAGGACTACTCTCTATATGATCTGTATGTAAGGTCTGTATAGAATCTATCACAACAATATCTGGTTGCATTTGAGCAATGTTTCGAAAAATTTGTTGTGTTTTTGTTTCTGTTAAAATATAACAGTGCTCACTTTGTGGGTGTATTCTTTGGGCGCGCATTTTAATTTGCTGTGCACTCTCTTCTCCAGAGACATACAATGTTTTGTAGGGCAATTCAAGCGCTATCTGTAACATCAAGGTGCTTTTCCCTATTCCTGGCTCACCTCCTAAAAGGGTAAGGCTGCCAGGCACAAGCCCGCCTCCCAGTAAGCGGTTTAATTCCTTGTTTTGAGTATTTATTCGCGCCTGTGCACTGTTAGAGATGTCTGATACCTTTTGGGGTTTAGCGGCTCTTATTGCCTTTGATGCTTTTGCTTGTGAAATATCCCAGCTGGCTTTTTCTGCTTTTTGTATTACCTCTTCTGCAATGGTGTTCCATTGTTTACAAGAGCTGCATTGCCCTTGCCACTTGGCAGATTGAGCTCCGCAATTTTGACAGAAAAAAGTAGTTTTTGTTTTAGCCATGAGTAGCTATAAAAATAGTGATTATCTTAAGATTTGGTTTAGTTGATTCATAAAGTAGTTAACAATCATAACTCTTTTTTAATAACCAAAATCTTCTTTGATTTGGTCTGCCTTATCTAGCATTACATCTAGGGTTATAAACCCGACCTCTTCTTTATCAAAAGCTCCTTGAAAAATACGCATTGCTTTTTTAGGTTGTCCTATTTCTTCATAATAGCGTCCCAGGTAGTAAGGCCCTAATACAGTTTCTGGATACTCTCTTTTTGCCATTTCTGCAATAACTTTGAGAGACTCCCATTGTTTTTGTTTTTCTGCTGCTTTGGTGGTGGCGATGTAATCGTTAACCCGTATTGGGTCATCTATCCCAAAAAGGTCTTTAATAGTTTTGTATTTACCAATCAGATACTCACTAATAGGAGTCTTTATAGTGAGTAAAACCGTGTTGTATTCTTCCCTACTTATAGGGCGGTAGATAGCAAACATTTTTTCCAGTGCTACAGGAATACCCCGGGCCACTAAGGAGTAATGGGTTGCGCCTTGAAAATTATCATAGAAGTAATTAAAATTTGGGGTGTTTATTGATTTTAAGGTGTTGTTTAGCGTCTCTGCGTCTTGTGTTAGCTCTTTAATATCATCTGTTGCTGTGGCCAAATAGTAGAAAATCTCTTTGGTGATTTTTGGAATTCTGCCTGCCATACGCGTGGTGGTGTTTGGGGAAAATTCTGGGCTTAGGGCAATGTAACCATTAAAAAGTGGAGGGCTTTTGTACAAATAAAAGTTTAAAAAGTTTGCCGTAAAATCATGGCCAACACCCACCACAAATTTTGCGGTGCGGTAGCTCTCATCAATATATGGTAGAAGTTCTAGGCCAATAAATTCAAAAAAATCTGCTCCTTTCTCTGAGGGGAGGTAATTATTCGAGTCATAATTACAATCATCAAAGCGTGTTCTGGCTTGCATGACCCCAACAACAATAGATTCTGGCATGTCCTCCCAATAGCTAAAGTAATCAACATTACCCGCAACGGGCTCAAATAAATAGTCTGCATCTAGCACAATAATAACCGGATATACTTTATCTGTGTTAGATTCGTAATTACGTGGGAGTTGAATTTTTAACCGTCTGGTTTCTTGGAGTCTCTCGCTGTTAAACTCCTCATAGATTACTTGCGCATTTGCAAGAAAACTAAATGTCATAAAAGCCAAAAGTAGGATTGTTTTTTTCATGTCTGAAATTTTAAGAGAGTTGAAATATACTTATATTTTAAAAGGCACTATGGCTTACCAAAACTAACAATTATTTGTTTTTATTGTACACAGGCAAAAATAGCATTGATCCAACACCAATTACAATAATGGAGGCGATGCCAGATGTCCAAAGTATCCAACCAAACGCAGTGCCAACTGTAAAGGGGACGTTAA
>Ga0206125_10001861_pt1 | contig 23462 bp, 27 predicted proteins | sample Helgoland_Spring_4_FD_148598 | JGI IMG/M metagenome (GOLD analysis project Ga0206125, IMG submission 148598) | Pelagic subsurface seawater microbial communities from Kabeltonne, Helgoland, North Sea - Helgoland_Spring_Bloom_20160331_1 | ecosystem: Environmental > Aquatic > Marine > Epipelagic ... | reverse complement strand
GTCTGTCAATTTGTAATCTTTCTCTTTTTGATAATGAATCGAATGTTCCATTCTCTTTCATTTTATCAATAGTTTGCATTTTTTTAATTGACTTACGGATAGTAGCAAAGTTAGTTAATAAACCACCTGGCCATCTCTCAGTAATAAAAGGCATATTTAAAGCTGCAGCAGTTTCAGCAACAATACCTTTAGCTTGTTTTTTTGTAGCAACAAATAATATCTTTTTTCCTGATTTTGCAATTTGTTTCATTGCAGCAGTAGCATCTTCAAGCATTGCTACTGTTTTATTAAGATCAATAATATGAATCCCATTACGTTCCATAAACACATATGGTCCCATAGCTGGATTATACTTCTTTTTTAGGTGACCAAAATGTACACCTGCTTCTAATAATTCTTTGAAATTTGTTCTTGACATGTTTACTTTCTTTTTTTTCGTTAAGCAACTGCTAGGTAGAAGTTATTGACTTGTCCTAACAGTTTAGATGCTAAACATTTATTAATAAATTGATTGTTTCTATCTTTTAACCCACTGGAATTTCTTCCTTGCTTTTTTCTGACCAGGTTTTTTACGCTCAACAACTCTTGAGTCTCTTGTTAATAAACCATCAGACTTTAAAGCAGGTCTGTTTTCAGCATCTAACTCACATAAAGCTCTTGAGATAGCTAAACGAATTGCCTCAACTTGACCAGTGTTACCTCCACCATTTACATTAACTTTTACATCAAATTTTCCAACTAAATCAGAAATTTTAAATGGTTGTTCTAATTTAAACTGCATAGTATCAACTGGAAAATATTCTTTAAAATCTTTACCGTTTACAGTAATATTTCCTTTTCCTTTTGACATGTAGATTCTAGCAACAGAAGCTTTTCTTCTACCAATTGTGTGAATTGTCTCCATAATTATTTTAAGTCGTTTAAGTTAAGAGCTTTTGGTTTTTGAGCTTCTTGGTCGTGCTCTGCTCCTGCATAGATATAACAGTTTTTTAAGATAGCTGCTCCTAGTTTATTTCCAGGTAACATTCCTTTTACTGCATGTTTTACAACAGAAGTTTCATCTTTTGCAAGCATTTGTGCAGGAGAAATTCTCTTTTGCCCTCCAGGATAACCTGTGTGAGAAAAGATTCTTCTATCTTGCATTTTCTTACCTGTCATAACAATTTTACCCGCATTGATAACAATAACGTAATCACCACAATCAGCATGAGGAGTAAAGTTTGTTTTGTATTTTCCTCTTAAAACTTTAGCAATTTTTGATGCCATTCTTCCTAGAGTTTGTCCTTCAGCATCTACAACAAACCACACTTTGTTGGCTGTTTCTTTATTTGCTGATAATGTTTTGTAACTTAATGTATCCACTATATATATGTTTTTAGTCCTTTATAAAAGGGCTGCAAAATTACACTTTTTTCTATTTCTGCAAAATATTATTACCTATTATTGTTTATAACGTTTAACTCTTTTCCAATCTTAGTAAAAGCAGCTATGGCTTTATCCAGATTTTTACGACTGTGTGCTGCAGAAATCTGCACCCTAATTCTTGCTTTATCTTTCGGTACAACTGGGTAAAAGAAGCCAATCACATAAATCCCTTCTGCTAATAATTTATCTGACATTAATTGTGACAGTTTTGCATCATACAACATTACAGGAACAATTGCATGCACTCCTTCTTTTAAATCAAAACCAGCTTCAGTCATTTTTGCTCTAAAATAACTCGTATTTTCTTGCAGAGTATCTCTTAAGTCAGTATTATCCGAAAGCAAATCAATCACTTTAGTAGCTGCCCCTACAATAGATGGCGCTAATGAATTAGAGAATAAATACGGACGAGACCTTTGACGCAACATATCTACAATTTCCTTTTTACCTGAAGTAAAACCTCCCATTGCACCCCCTAAAGCCTTTCCTAAAGTAGAAGTAATAATATCCACCCTACCCATAACTCCACAATGTTCGTGTGTTCCTCTACCTGTTTTACCTACAAAACCTGTTGAATGAGAATCATCCACCATAACTAAAGCATCATATTTTTCTGCCAAATCACAAATTTTATCCAATTGTGCCAAATAACCATCCATAGAAAAAACACCATCAGTAACGATTATTCTATTTCTTTGATCTTGTGCTTTTATCAGTTGTGCTTCCAAATCCTCCATGTCATTATTCGCATAACGATAACGAGCTGCCTTGCACAAGCGCACCCCATCAATAATAGAGGCGTGATTTAAAGAGTCAGAAATAATAGCATCTTCCTTTCCAAACAAAGGCTCAAATACTCCACCATTTGCATCAAAAGCTGCTGCATATAGTATAGTATCCTCCATTCCTAAGAAATTAGAAATTTTTGCTTCTAGGTTTTTATGAATATCTTGCGTACCACAAATAAATCGCACAGATGACATTCCATAACCATGGGTATCCAAAGCATCTTTAGCAGCCTGTATTACATCAGGATGAGAAGATAAACCTAAATAATTGTTTGCACAGAAATTCAACACCTCTTCCCCTGTACTTACACGAATACTTGCCCCTTGAGGATTCGTAATTATTCTTTCTTTTTTGAACAAACCAGCATCTTCAATACTTGCTAATTCATCTTGTAATTGCTTCTGAAATTTTCCTAACATAGTTTTATTTTTTGGGAGAGCAAAAGTACACAAATAAAAAAAGGAGGCAAAAGCCTCCATTCTAAATATACTGTATAATATAAACTAAACTACTCCTTGATCCAGCATAGCATCTGCAACTTTTACAAATCCTGCAATGTTAGCTCCTTTTACATAATCAACATGATTACCATCAGTACCATATTCCACACATGAATCATGAATATCTTGCATAATTTGCTTCAGCTTAATATCTACCTCTTCTCTAGTCCAGTTCATTCTCAAAGAATTTTGAGACATCTCCATACCTGAAGTAGCCACACCACCAGCATTAGATGCTTTACCAGGAGCAAATAAGATTTTTGCATTTTGGAACACCTCAACTGCCTCAGGAGTTGTTGGCATATTAGCTCCCTCAGAAACTAACATACATCCATTAGCTACTAATGTTTTTGCTTCTGCTTCATTCAATTCATTTTGTGTTGCACAAGGCAAAGCGATATCACAATTTACTGACCATGGTCTTCCTGCATGGAATTCACAACCAAATTGATCAGCATACTCCTTAATTCTTCCTCTTCTTACATTTTTAAGATCCATTACAAATGCTAATTTCTCTGCATCAATTCCGTTAGCATCATAAATAAACCCGGACGAATCAGAAAGCGCTACCACTTTAGCACCTAGTTCTGTTGCTTTTTGACAAGCGTATTGCGCTACATTTCCAGCTCCAGAAATTGCAACTGTTTTACCATTAAAAGAATCACCTTTTACAGCCAACATATTTTGTGCAAAATATACATTCCCGTATCCAGTAGCTTCTGGGCGAATTAAAGAACCACCCCAAGTCATTCCCTTACCAGTAAGTACACCCGTAAATTCGTTTCTTATTCTTTTATACTGACCAAACATAAAACCAATTTCTCTACCACCAACTCCAATATCCCCAGCAGGAACATCCGTATTAGGACCAATATGACGACATAATTCAGTCATAAAAGATTGGCAAAATTTCATTACTTCATTATCCGATTTTCCTTTAGGATTAAAATCAGAACCCCCCTTACCACCACCCATAGGCAATGTTGTAAGTGAGTTTTTGAATACTTGCTCAAATCCTAAAAACTTAAGGATAGATAAGTTTACAGATGGATGAAATCTTAATCCTCCTTTATAAGGACCAATTGCAGAATTAAATTCTACTCTATAACCTCTATTTACTTGAGTATTTCCTTTGTCATCCAACCAAGGAATTCTGAACATTAATACTCTTTCTGGTTCCACCATTCTTTCCAACAACATTTTGTTATTGTACTTTGGATTTTCTTCCATAAAAGGAATAATAGCCTCTGCTACCTCCTCTACTGCCTGTAAGAATTCAGTTTCACCAGCATTTTTAGCGGCTACTTCACTCATAAAGTCATGGATTTTTTGTCCCATTTTAAATTTCGTTTTAGTTTTTTTTGAGTTAAAAATTTTGGCAAATGTATAGTATTTTTCTAAAGAGCAAAAAGTTTTATATATTCTTCTTATAAATTTTACCTGGCAAAGATAATATTAATCCTTTAAATTCAGCTTGTAAAAGCTCATTAGCAACTTTAGAAAAACCCCAACTTAAACCTTCAACTATTACATCAATATGCATTTCATTATCTGATAACAAATCAATTATTTTTTGTTCGCTTTTTGATAATTCCAAAAACATGCTTTGTTGCATTGCTTTTTCTTTGATATCCCAATTCAATCCCTTTATAATATCAGTTGCTGATTCCAACAAAATAGCTTGTTGGGATTTAATTAAGTAATTACATCCTTTCGCATTCTTTTCACTTGGATTTCCAGGAACTGCAAAAACCTCTCTATTATAAGAATTAGCAATATCAGCAGTAATAAGTGAGCCTCCTTTGGCTGCACTTTCAACAACTATAGTTGCGTCCGAAAGTCCTGCCACAATTCTATTTCTTGATGCAAAATTTTGCGGCAAAGGTGTGGTGTTACTCAAATAATCAGAAAGCAAACAGCCATTGGCCGTAATTGTTTGAGCAAGATTAGCATGTGCTGCAGGATAAACCCTATCCAAACCATGCGCAAAAACAGCTATCGTTTTTAATCCGTATTTTAAAGCAGCCTTGTGTGCAGCCCCATCAATACCATGTGCCAACCCGCTAACAATAACAGGATTGTAAGGGGCTAAATCTTTTACTAATTTATCTGTAAACGATTTTCCAAAAGGAGTTGCTTTTCTTGTCCCTACTATACTAATAAATTTATCTTTTTCCCAATCAATATTTCCTTTATAAAACAAATTAAGTGGCGCATCCTCACATTGCTTCAAACGCATTGGATATTTTTTATCTGCATAAAAAAGATGATTTATTCCTTCTTGCTCTATCCATTTTAACTCTTGCTCTGCTCTTGTTAAATCATCAGTCGATAAAATTGAGTTTATCAAGTATTTTCCAATACCATCAATTTTTTCTAGTTCTTTCTTTTTTGCACAAAATACAGCTTTTGCTGTACCAAAATGAATTAAAAGTTTTTTAGCAATGATATCACCAACACCATCAATTAAAGTTAAACCTATTTGATATTTTATTTCATCATCAACTCTCATTCAATTTTTTATCTTTGTAAAAATATCAGTAAAAATTTCAGTAAAAATATGAGAAAAATCTATACTATTATTGTGCTTTCATTATTAATTTTTGAAGCAAACGCACAAACAATTAGCGGAACAATAAAGGATGCGAATACAAATGAAAGATTAATTGGTGTCAATATTATCCTAAATAATGGAAGTGGTACTGCTACCGATTTTGATGGGAATTATCAAATATTAGGTAAAGAAGGAGAGCAAAAAATTACTTTTAAATATATTGGATATGAAGAGGTATTTAAAACTATATCCTTAAATAAAAATGAAGTAACAACTCTAGATATTGTTTTAGTTCCTTCATCAGAACAATTAAGTACAGTTGTTGTTTCTGCTGGTAGATTTGAACAGAAAATTGAGGAAATTACAGTGTCAATGGAGGTAATAAAACCTAGCTTAATTGAAAATAAGAACACTACTGATATCCAAACTGCTATGGATCAAATTCCTGGCGTGAATATTACTGACGGACAAGCGAATATTAGAGGAGGAAGTGGCTGGAGTTTTGGTGCGGGTACACGTGTATTAGTAATGGTTGATGATATGCCTTTAATTTCAGGTGATGCAGGACAAGTACAATGGAAACTGATAGCAACTGAAAACATCAATCAAGTTGAAGTGATAAAAGGAGCATCATCTGCACTTTATGGATCATCTGCACTTAATGGAGTGATAAATATAAGAACAGCATTCCCAAGCCAAAAAGACATTGATAAAAACAAACTTCCTGGCTATACAAAAGTAAATATGCATTTTGGACTAATTGACAAGCCTGAACGAGAAGAATTAAATTGGAATGGGGATAAAAGAAGATCTTTTAAGGGGATTGAATTTTTACAAGCTATGAAGTTAAATAATCTTGACTTGTCGTTAGGAGGAAATATCTTTTTAGATGATGGATTTAGGAGAGGGGAAGTAACAGATCGAAAACGGTTTAATATTAATTCATCTTATAAAAGTAAAAACATTGAAGGATTGTCTTATGGTTTAAATGCTAATTTCTTATTCCAAACTACAGGTTCAGCAATAATATGGGATGGGTACGACAGAGCTTATATTCCACTTAATGATGAAGTTACAACTACAGCAGGAGATACCTATAATATTGATCCCTCTATAACCTATATAAAGGGGAATAACCGTCATACATTAAAAACAAGATTCCTTAGGGTAATTAATGATAATAGTACTAAAGATATGGACAATAATCAAGATAATAAATCCCAAACATATTATTCAGATTATCAATGGCAGAAAACAATTGACAAATATGACCTTAGGATTACGAGTGGGACAACAAATGAAATAGTTTATGCGAAATCTGATCTGTTTAACGGCAAAAATACAAGGAAAAATAATTCAATATACACACAATTAGATAAAAAATTAAGCAGATTTAACTTGTCATTTGGCGCAAGATACGAGCACTTTAAAATTAATTCAGAAACACAACATTTAATTAATGGAGATTCAATAAACTATTTCTCAGCAGGCAAACCTGTTTTTAGAGCAGGTATAAATTACCAAGCTGCAGAAGCAACATACATTAGATCCTCCTGGGGTCAGGGATTTCGTTTCCCCTCAATGGCTGAGCTATTTATTAGTGCCAATCAAGCTGGAATTGAGATTTTTCCAAATCCTGAATTAAACCATGAAAAAGGCTGGAGTGCTGAAATAGGCCTAAAACAGGGGATTAAGGTAGTTAATTGGCTAGGATTTATTGATATTGCTGCATTTCTAATGCAATATGATGATATGATGGAATTTAGCTTTGCTCAGTGGACTAAGCCTCCTTCTGGAAGTTGGCCAGGTATAGAGAATTATGGATTTAAATCAGTTAATGTAGGAAACACACAGATTAGCGGAATAGAAATTAGCTGTAATGGGCAGGGTAAAATAAACAAAAACCTAGCTTTAAATATTTTAGCTGGCTACACTTATATGAATCATTTCTCACTTACACCTGATGAAGTTTATGCTGTTGGAGCAAATGGAGATATAACATATTCCAATAGTAGTTCTGATGCCAGTGTATTAAAATATAGATACAATAATATCGCAAAAATTGATGCTGAAGTTATATATAAGAAAATTTCTTTAGGTGGTAGTCTTAGATATAATGATTACATGAAAAATATAGATGAAGTCTTTACTTCAGTATTAATAAATGATGGATGGTATTCTTCTATTACTGGAGAGCTCATAGAGCCTCCTATTATCCCTGGAATTAACGATGCTAGAAAAGATGCTGAAAAGGGTGATTATGTTATAGATGCTAGATTAGGATGGGAAATGAATGATGTTTTAAGGCTTGGCTTAGTTGTAAACAATATATTAAACAGAGAATATATGACAAGACCTGCTACTATGATGTCTCCAAGAACTTTTGCTATGCAATTAGCTCTTAAAATTTAATGAACATAGTCGGAATAATACCCGCAAGATTTGAGTCTATCAGATTCCCTGGGAAACCCTTAGCTGATATTTTAGGTAAAAGCATGATACAAAGAGTGTATGAACAATGTAAAAAATGCACTTTGCTATCTGATGTTATAGTTGCAACTGATGATGCTAAAATACTAAATCATGTAATTGAATTTGGAGGGAGGGCAATGATAACTTCAAAAGATCATCAATCCGGAACAGACAGGTGCAATGAAGTGGCCCAGCAATTAAATAAAAATTATGATTTAATTGTAAATATCCAAGGAGATGAGCCTTACATCAACGCTAAACAAATTGAAGAAATCATAGCTCTTTTTGATGATGAAAAAACTCAAATAGGAACGCTTGCTAAACAAATTTCTGACATCAATTTAGTAGCAGACGAAAACAGTCCGAAAGCTTTATTTGACAGCAATAATTATGCTTTGAATTTTTGCAGGACAATAACAAATATTTCAACTGAATGCACTTATTATAAACACATTGGAATTTATGCTTTTAGGACAAGTACACTGAAAGATATTTGCAAGCTACCACAAAGTAAAAACGAAATTAGCGAAAGATTAGAACAACTAAGATGGCTTGATAATGGCTATAAAATTAAAGTTGGAATTACTACTTTTGAAGCCATCTCAGTTGATACTCCTGAGGATATTGAAAAAATTAAGCGACAAATGAGATAAATTCCTTAATTTCGCACTATGAATAAATCAGTAGCGCATTATATTTCAGAATTACTTTTTTTACACGATTGTGTAATTGTACCAGAATTTGGTGGTTTTGTTGGGAACAGACAATCAGCTAAACTAAATAAAACTACTGGGGCTTTAACGCCTCCATCAAAACAGATTTTATTTAATACCAACTTAAAAACAAATGATGGCTTACTAATCTCTCATATCGCAAATCAAGAAGGGATTGCACAAGATATTGCAAAGCAGAATGTAACACTATTTTCTGATGAAAGCAATGTAAAATTAAACACTTCCAAAGTATTAAGAGTTGAAAAAATTGGACTTTTTACAGTTGGGAGAGAGGGGAATATCATCTTTTTACAAGACAGCTCAACTAATTATAGTTTGGATGCTTTTGGGATGAAACCAACTTACAATAAGTCAGTTGAAAGAAAAACTGAAACTGAAAAGAAAGTTGAAGCAACAGTTCAAAGCATAAGAACTACAAGTAGAAACCCTCAGGCTTTATTTAGAGCTGCAGCAGTAATTATTCCTTTGGTTGCTTTGTCTTATTTAAGCATTTCTCAACAAGAAAGCATCAACAATGTTTACACTCAAATGGCAACTTTAAATCCATTTGCAACTACTGAAATAGTAGAAGAAATTATTGAGATAACTCCTGAAAAAATAGTTGAAATAGAAGTTGCTCCAGAGATTTTAGAGATTCCTTCAATTGATGAAGTTGCGACTCCAATTATTACAAAAGAACATACTTATTACATAATTGCAGGAGCTTTTGCTGAGCAAAAAAATGCAAATAAAATGCTTGCTAAATTGAGCAGATGGAATTACAATGCAGAGATTGTCCCTGGAGGAAGCCTACTTAGAGTAAGCTATGAATCTTACAACAATAGAGAAGATGCTGTTTTAGCACTTAACAAAATCAAGCAAGAAAATTCATCTGCTTGGTTGCTTACAAAATAAACGTATGAAAGCAAAAACACCTAGCGAGTCACTTTCAATTACAACTGAAATTGTATTGCCAAATGACACTAATAATTTGGACAACCTAATGGGGGGTAGATTATTACATTGGATGGATATTGCAACTGCAATTGCAGCACATAGGCATTGTGGAAGGATAGTTGTAACAGCATCTGTAAATAATGTCTCTTTTGCAAAAGCAATTCCAGCAGGAAGCATAGTAACTTTGGAAGCTAAAGTATCTCGAGCTTTCACCTCATCAATGGAGGTAATTGTTGATGTGTGGATGGAGAACAACCAACACAAAGGAAAAGTAAAATGTAATGAAGCAATTTACACTTTTGTAGCGGTGGATCAACTAGGGAACCCTATTGATGTGCCACAATTAACGCCTGAATCGGAGGAAGAAAAAAGTCGTTTTGAGGGAGCGCTGAGAAGAAGGCAACTTTCTTTAATATTATCTGGAAGAATGAAACCAAGTGAAGCAACCGAACTTAAAGCTTTATTCGCTTAAAAACTGATTTTCATCAATTTCTTGCATGCATTTAAAATGTCCTTTTGGGCATTTATCAAACCCAATCTTACTACAAGGTCGGCAACTTAAATTTTGCACTTCTATCATTTTAGAGTTTTTATCAGAAAGATAAGGATACATTCCAAACTCAGGAATCGTATTTCCCCAAACAGAATAAATTTTCTTTTTGAAAGCAGCTGCAATATGCATCATTCCAGTATCATGGCTGATTACATATGCTGAGTTTTTAATCAAAAAAGCAGACTGTAAAAGTGAATGGTCACCGCAGGTATTTATTGCGCCAGATGCTTTTGAAATTTCATCACCTGCTGATTTATCATCTGGTCCGCCAATGAGTAAAACAGCTTTATTTAACTTTTTGCAAATAGAAATAATCTTGGCAGTTGGCAGGATTTTAGTAGCATGTTGCCCTCCAATTACAAAAGCAATATAATCCTTTGGGTATTCTGCAAAATCAAGTTTATCAGCATCAGATAAAAAGAAATCTAGGCCTTTATTATCATTAGTAATTCCTAAAAATTTTATCGTATCCAAATACCTATCTACAATATGAACATCTGGTAAAATATTGGTTTTAAAGTTAGTTAAAAGGAATTTCTCCCAATTCAATTTATTAAAACTTTTAGCACTAACACCCAGTTTTAATTTCAAGATTTGAGTTCTTAAATTAGAATGTAAATCAATTACATAATCGTAATTTTCCTTTTTTAAATCAGAAATGACTTCATTAATTGATTTATCAATCTGAAAGACTGAATCAACATAAGGATTGTTTTTAAAAAGCGAAACGTAAGGGGCTTTAGTAAGAAAATGCACCTCAGTATTTAATTGAGTTTTAAGCATTCTTACTACAGGTGTTGTTAGTACAATATCACCAATTGAAGAAAAACGTACAACTAATATTTTAAGAGTTTTGGACACAGGCGTAAAATTATATAAAAAAACCTAATTTCGCACCCATGAAATTTATAGATACTCACAGCCATTTATACAGCAGTCAATTTGATGATGACAGAACACAAGTTGTTAATAATGCTATTGCTAATGGAGTGAGCACAATTCTACTTCCAAATATTTCTAGCAAATACACAAAAGGAATGTTGGCCTTATGTGCTGAATTTCCTAATAACTGCTACCCTATGATGGGCTTACATCCTTGTGATGTGTCAGAAGAAAACTATAAGCATGAAATTGCACATGTTGAGGAAGAACTAGAAACAGGAAAATACATTGCAGTTGGAGAAATTGGGTTGGACTTACATTGGGATAAAAGCACTTTAGAAATTCAGAAAAAGGCCTTTATTCACCAAATTAAATTAGCCAAAAAATACAAACTTCCCATAGCAATACATGTAAGAGAATCTTTTGCCGAGGCAATTGAGCTCATTGAAAAACTAAATGATGAAAATTTAAGAGGTGTTTTTCATTGCTTTACTGGAAATATTGATGATGCTCAAAGAGTAATCAACTTAGGAGGTTTTTATTTAGGAATTGGTGGAGTACTTACTTTTAAAAACTCTGGATTAGATAAAACGATTTCTGAAGTTGATTTACAACATTTAATTTTAGAAACAGATGCGCCTTACCTTGCGCCAACTCCTTTCAGAGGGAAAAGAAATGAAAGTAAATACATTATAAATATTGCTGAAAAATTAGCAGATATACATAAAATTAGCATTGAAAAAGTGGCTGAAATCACGACTGAAAATGCAAAAAAATTATTCGAATTATGATAAATAAAAGAATACTACTTATTTATACAGGAGGGACTATTGGCATGATAAAGGACAAAGTAAAAAATACTTTAGTTCCTTTTAATTTTGATGAGCTATTAAAAGCAATTCCTGAGCTAAAAAGTGAGGAAGTGGATTTGGAGAATATCAGCATTTCCAACCCTATAGATTCTAGTAATATGAATGCTGATGTTTGGGTAGAAATTGCAACACTTATTGAAGATAATTATATTAAATATGATGGTTTTGTAATTCTGCACGGCTCAGACACTATGGCCTATACAGCATCAGCACTGAGTTTTATGTTAGAGGGTTTGAACAAGGCAGTAATCCTTACAGGCTCGCAAATACCAATTGGTGTTAGGAGAAGTGATGCTAAGGAAAACTTAATAACTGCTGTTGAAATTGCAACTAGCGGAAAAGTACATGAAGTCTGTATTTATTTTGAAGATCAACTTTACAAAGGTAACCGAACAGTAAAAATTAATACCGAACATTTTGAAGCATTTGAGTCTCCAAATTATCCAATATTAGCAGAAGCAGGAGTAAAAATAAAATACAAAAGAACACTACAAAAAAAGGAGGATAAGAAACTTGTAGTTCATAAATCATTATCCAATGATGTGGCTATTTTAAAATTGTTCCCTGGGGTTACTATTGCAACTATTAAAGCAATTATTGGTAGTGCTAAAGGTATTGTTATTGAAAGTTTTGGGGCAGGAAATGCTCCTACCTCAACTGAGTTAAGTGCTTTACTTAATACTGCAAATAAAGAAGGGAAAATCATGATTAATATTACCCAATGCTTGCATGGAAGTGCTGTTGATGGACAATACGAAACAAGCGAACCATTTGGAAAAGCTGGTGTTATTTCTGGGAAAGATTTAACTACTGAAGCAGCCATTACAAAACTGATGTTCTTGTTAGGAAAAGGGTTGAGTGATGGAGAAATAAAGGCCGACTTACAAAAAAATATAAGGGGAGAGATTACCAACTAATTTTTTAGATTTGCCAAAAATTTGGTGAGGTGGCCGAGTGGCTTAAGGCGCACGCTTGGAAAGCGTGTAAACGGGAAACTGTTTCGGGGGTTCGAATCCCTTCCTCACCGCATACTAAACTAAGAAACCTTTGTTTATCAATGATTTACAAGGGTTTTCTTTTTTATGTTGTCAGATTTGTTGTCGTTTTAGAGCGAATACATAGCTTTATTCCTCTTCTTTAGTGTCTACGAAGTTAATGTTAATGCTAATAGGCTCTATCTCTTCCACCTCTTCATAAGCTTTTACCTTTCCAATTGAATAAGGAAGTAGTTTTGAGATGGCGTTAATATACTCTGTAGGACTGTCTATCTTATCTAGCATTTCCATTATCTTGTTTCCGTCAATAGCTTGGCTTATATGCTCTCTTATGAGCTTAGTAGTAGTGCTTAGAGAACCTTTAGGTCTTCCTATAGGGTTTCCGCTTGTTCCTTTCTTAAATGGCATACTATTATAATAGAAAATTTGTGCTTTTATTTAACCTTTACTAAGACAACATATTTTGTTATCTCTTTTATCTGTTCAGTTAGAGGTAAAGATGCAAGTCTCTTATTAGAAGGCAAGTCTATTGATTTAGGTAAAATATCTATTAAGTTCAATACATAGCTTGTCTTAATTGAATACCCTACATTATCAGCTAATTTTTTATTTATACCAGAAGAATTAATACCTATAAAATTACCCTTATCGTCAAATAAAGGGCCTCCACTATTACCGCCTTGAATAGGTGCTGAAATTTGATATGTTGTTATGTCGCCTTCAAAACCTGTTTTAGAGCTAATTATTCCATCAGTTACTTTAATCTCTTTACCCATTAGGCTTAGTGCCATAGGATAGCCAAAGGCATACACCTTAGTTCCAACATCACTACTTCTTGTTTTAAAGTTGTAAGGTAATTCTTTAACTCCATCAAAATTAACATCTACTATCTTAATAACTGCTAAGTCATTAACCTTATCGCTCTGAACAATTTCAGCATTAAACTTTTGAACCTCAGCATCTAAAATAAATTCAACTTCTATGTCATTAGCATCTTCAATTACGTGATAATTGGTAACAATATAGCCTGACTTAGAGATAATAATACCTGAACCATTACTTTGCCACTCTCCATTTTTAACACTTTTTTTATTCTTATTAGAAGGATATAGTTTAATCATCAAGCAATCAGTAGAATAATTATAACCAGATACGTTAAATTTTATTAAGCCTTCGCTTTCAAGAGTGCCAATTGTTTTGTTTTTAGTTTTATTAGCCATAACCCAAGTAATAGAAAAAACTTCATCTGTAGTTGAAGAGGGCTCAAATGAAGCTTTAAAATCCCCAATACTAGCGTTGTTTGAATTAGTTAGTCGAGTGGCGATAAATAAATAGTCTTTTTTTATAATAGCTACTCTCACAGATCCGCCATTAGATGCTTTAAGCTCCCAAATTCCTTCTATTCCTAATGCTCCATTATTATCAAAATATTGTCTAATAGCAGTTTCAGATTTTAAATCTAAATCTTGCCCAAACCCAATAAAGGGTAAGCAAAGCAATATAAGTAGTAGTCTTTTCATTGTTAATCTATTGTTTTATCATTAAATGTTTTAGAAAATGCTGATGCTAATAATCCAGTTGGTATAGCAACCATACCCATTCCTATAAATACTACAAAAGTAGTAAAGAGCTTACCTCCAACAGTTATAGGATACATATCACCATACCCAACAGTTGTTAAAGTAGTTACTGCCCACCATAAAGAATGAAATACTGATTTAAACTGTTCTGGCTGAGCAGGGTTTTCACAATAATAAATCCCTACAGCTGAAACATATAGAAGGAATATAGTAGCTACTGCAAATACTACTAATTCTTTTTTTATAGAGTTAAATGCTAAACTTACTCTATCTATAGCATCATTGTATTTTAATAACTTGAAAATTCTAAACAACCTAAACATTCTAAACACCCTAATAGAGCGTAAATCTATACCAGAAGCTAAATAAAATGGAAGTATAGCAAGTAGGTCAATAATTCCAAAAAAACTAAATATGTAGCTTAATGGTTTCTTAGTTAATATAACCCTTAATAAATACTCAATACTAAATATAGATACGCTTATAACTTCAAAGATTCTAAGTAATTCTTTAGTCTTGCTATCTAAGTTAGGTAATGTTTCTAAAGAGAAAGAAATTAAAGATAGAAGTATTAAAGACTGAATAAATAGATCAAAACGTCTACCATTCTTAGTATTACCCTCAATCACTATATTTCGTAATGTTTGAATCATTAATACTTTGCCATCTGTATAGCTGTAAATTCTTTTATTGCTTTAGCAAGTTTATTCATTGCCTTTTGTTGCTTTTTAATACTCCTATATTCCCAATATCCACCAGTTTTAATAGGGTTTAATATCATACCATACCATAAAGGCATAGTCATTGATAGAATAGAGTAAATAAGTAATCCGCTATTCATATCAGCAGACTCTTGAGCGTAAAATTTATCGCCAAATACTACCCAGTAAGGAAATGATATACCAATAACAGCATAAAAGTAACTCCAAAATTTCTTTGGCTTAAAATAGACTCTATCTAATCCAATAAATGATAGAAAAAAGAATAAAAAAGCAATTGGATTAAATTTAGTTGGCGGTAAGTCTTCAATTATTAATGCACCGTCTAAACTTTTCATAAATTCTTTAAATGATTCTATCTTTTCGTCTGTCTTGTCAGCAAAATCTTGCTTTCCTAAGTCTACAAGACCCGATTTAGCCTTTTCTAATGCTGATATTCCTCTTGGAATTTCTCTAACTAAAAAACTCATCTCATTTAAATCTATTACATTATCAGCATTTGCTTCTTCAACTAATGAAAAGTATTCACTATGAATATTTAATACTTGTGTAAATGTTGCTTGGGCACCTTTTATCTCAAATTTCTTTAATGCTTTGTCATAATCGTTATCATAAACCCTCCCTCTCTTTCTAGAGACATCTTGGCTTCCCCCTACCATCCTTATAGGAGTTGAATGTTTATCTCCTAGCAAGTAATTAGAGGCTGCCTTTCCATAATTACGACCTATTTCTCTTACTATTGAACGTGTAAATGTTTTTCCTAATCCCATATTATATTGTTTTAAGATTTTCTATTAAATAATCTAGCAATTAGCTTAAACGGAAATGCAATGACTTTAAAAGGAAGCATAATTAATGACCCTACACAACCTTCAATTGCTTTGTTTTTAGCTTTTGTATTCTTGCTTCTTATCCTTTGTGAAAATCCCATTGTTAATCTATTGTTTTAAAGTCCAAAGATATCATAATCAACCTCTTTGTCAATATATTTAGCAATATAAAAATTAGCTCCTTTCTCTCTTACATAGACTTTATGGTCATTAAACTTCTTATACCCTAGATTACTCTTAGACCAATACTTGTCTATTACCGCCACATCTACTCCCTTAGTTAATAGATGACTATGTGTTGATGTTCCTATTCTATGCCACTCAGTAACCCATACCATACTGAAAGTAATCGCTTGTTTCTTTAAGTACTTAGTTAGTTTATCCATCTCTACTCTGTTTATCTTTACACTTTTAGGATATTTATAAGTTAATGTAGAGAAGTAATCCCATTGCTTTGTGCCAAAGAACTCTCCATAGGCTCTATTTAATTTTGTTCTATTCATTTGTTTACCCCCTATAGCTAATTATGGGGATGTAAATCTATTGTTAGGCTGCAACGGTCTTATATTGTTGTTCTTTTAAGATTTTCCTTACCCCTTCCATTAATTATTATTAAGTTTATTAGTTACTGATTAGATACAACAAGGTTCTAGCATATCTCTATCCATAATCATCTTATATTTATACCATTCTACTAGAGTAATTCTTAAAGTATTAACTTTTAAGAAAACTGCTTTCTTATGAACGATATTTAATAGTATTTACCTTTTCAAGGCAGTCAAGTACTTCTGCTTTAACATACCTCACCCTTGACTGTATTCTGTAAGATGGCACAACTCCTCTTTTACTCCAATCATTAAGAGTTGGAAGTGAAATTCCTAAAAGTTTAGCAACTTCTTTTCTTGTAAGGTATTCAACTTGACTGTCTTGCTCTACAAGATTTAATACTTCAAGTTGCTCTTTTAAAACAGAAGCAATAGTGTTTACTAAGTCCTCTTTAGTTACAACAATAAATTCACTCATCTTTTACAGTATTTAAATTAATACGACAAAAATGACACAATGTATATGGGGATAAATTGGGGATGTCCGCAACCTTATAAAATCAGATAAGGATTACTTAATTAGAGGTAAAGAAAATGATGCCAAAATTGAATTTACTATCTTTATTTGCTTATCTGTATAGGGTGTTTTTGAGTTATTTTGATGCGTAAGATATGACAAATCGGTTCTAATACTATTATATACTGACTTTACATCATCATTCTTTCCACTTATTAATTCTGCAATTAATTTTGCTAAATTAGTACCGTTCTTAAATGGTTCTTTCTTTTTTAATAAATCTAAAATACCTAACTCTTGAAGTAATAATATTTTAGTTCTATTTTGCAATGTATTTAAATCAGGGATTAAGACATCATCTTTTGAGTTAACATCATTATTCAAAATCAATTTTTTCTCAAGAATATTATTTAGTTTCAGTAGATTTTCATCAACAAATTCTTTTCTTTTCTCTATTAAGTATAATCTAACGTCAGTATAATCGTCTTTCCAATGGTCTTGGCCTGTATATACTTCAAAATTAATTTCTTTCTCTATTGGTCGCAATAGCATAGCATTTAATCCATTTATTAATAATTTTAAAGCAGTAATCTCATTCTCTAAATCTAACAAATCCTCTAACAAAGCATTTACATCTTTATCAAAGGTTAGTGATGTATTCTCTTCAAAATCTACAAACAACGCTATTTGCTTTAATAGATTTGTTATTTTTTTAGTTTCTTCTTTTGTTAGCATAGTTATTGTAATTAATAGATTATTAAGCTTTCTTTAATTTAACATTATCATATAGCTTTAAAATTCTTTGCACCTTATCTCTTGCTTCGATTTTTACATAATTCCTAAAAGCTTTTTCAGATTGATGTCCTGTCGCTTCCATTATGTCAAATATATTTTTCCCTTTTAATACTAAATTTGAAGCAAAGCTTCTTCTTGCTGTGTGTGTAGTTATAAAACTATACTTAGGTTTTTGTAAAATCACTTTAACACCCCCTATTGTTATATTTTTATCTACCTTATTATTTAATGAACTTACCATTGAGCCAACTTCTTTGATGTATTTATTTAACTTTTGATTTGAAATTGGTCTAGGTAATGAATTATGAGTTTTCCCATTATATTTCTCTTTAATTGCTAGAACTATCGGGTGATAAAATGGTATTGTCAACCTTTTTTGTGTTTTCTTTTGCCTAACCTCTAAAGTATTTTCTTTAGTTAGTTTTTTTAAATCTAATTCTTGATAATCTGAGAACCTAAGACCTGTATAACATCCAATTAGAAAGAGGTCTCTAGCATTATCAAGTTTAGGGAAATCTGATAAGTCTAGTTCATATATTTCAACTAATTCATTGTCATTTAGAAAGATGTTTTCTGTTTCCTCTTTATCAACTATAAATCTCTTGCTCTTATACACTAAATTTGAGTTCAACCCTCTTTCAGTTGCTTCATTCATAATAGTAATTAAAGTGTTAAAATACCTTCCTATAGTGTTAACTGCATAGTTTTTTTCTGTAATCATAAAACGCTTAAAATCATCATAAAAATCAATTGTAATTGTATCAAAATCAACTCTCTTTTTCTTAACTCTTGCATATTCAATTAATCTATCACATACATTTCTATAGCTTTTAATTGTACCCTCTGAAATTGGCTTTCCTGTTCTTGGATTTATTCTAGTTTTTGAATTGATTATAAACTGTTCAATAAAACCTATCAACTGTTTTTCTGATAAATTATACTTTGGATTGAACACCTCATCTAATAATTCTTTTAACTGCTCTTTTGAAGGTTTTTGGTGTTGGTTATCATTTTGAAATTTTCTGAATACATTATTTGCTTCAGATATAATATAGTCTAAGCGAGTATTAAATTCAGGGTGCTGTGGGAATTGACTATTTCTTTTTGCTCTTTGATAATTCTTTCTTTTTTTATCATTTTGCCAATACTTAGGTTTTATCTTAAGGTCTGTAGGATATACTAATCTTAAACCATCCCACCTAATTACAAGGTGTATGGAGGTTTCTTTATCAAGTTTATGGTTTCTAAGATTAAAGTTGCAATTCATTACCCCACAAAACTAAACAAATATTTATTGTTGTCGGTTTTGTTGTCGGTTTATTTTAATCTATCTTTACTCAGCTTTTCTTTATTTAATTTATTTTATATCTGAATATTAAGCTTATCTCTAAATAAAAAGCAAATTAGATAAACTAAGAAAAGAAAGGTTCGAGTTCCTTCCTCACCGCAACTATTTTAATATTTATATATAGTAAGACTATATCTTAGATACTATGGCAGGACAATTGGCAGGACAGAATTTTACTTTAAACTACTTAAATAGTTAATAAGTATTTTAACTAACTCGCTAAATTTTTAGTCTTTTTTTACAATTAGAGTTTGGAAAGTTATCCTTAATTAATCCTCTTCCTCAGCTTCAGTATCTACAAAGTTAATGTTAATGCTAATAGGCTCCATCTCTTCCACCTCTTCATAAGCTTTTACCTTTCCAATTGAATAAGGAAGGAGTTTAGAGATGGCGTTAATATACTCTGTAGGACTGTCTATCTTATCTAGCATCTCCATTATCTTGTTTCCGTCAATAGCTTGGCTTATATGCTCTCTTATGAGCTTTGTAGTAGTACTTACTGAACCTTTAGGTCTACCTATAGGGTTTCCGCTTGTTCCTTTCTTAAATGGCATAATCTATTCTTTGTTATATAATAGATAATATGCTCTTTTATTTCAGTTTATTCTATAACTATTCTTTTCTCTACTGTTCCATCATCATAGATGTAAAAGAGAGGTTGATTTGTTTGTTTTGTTTCTCTACCTAAGATGTCTTTTACTTTAAGGAGTTCTTTGTTTGTAGAGTGTTCTTGTATTGCTGTTGTTCCGCTACAGTTATCACTAAAGTAGTGTTGTGAATCTATAGCATTAGATCCGCTAATCATATCTATCGCTAGATTATTTGAAGCCCAAGTGCTATCATCTACATTAATACAAGATAACCAAGGATTATACACCGCACTAAAATAGAGAAAATTGGTATTATTTCCATTTCTTAAGTCAAGACTTGTAAGGTCATTACCGCCGCACTGTAAGGTGTTCAGATAAGTATTAGGGCTTAAGTCAAGTGATGTGAGATTATTTTCAGAGCAGTCTAAAAACTCTAAAGAAGTAGCCCCACTCAGATTTAAACTTGTTAAATCATTATTCCTACAAGTTAAATATGTTAAAGTAGGGTTGTTACTTAAGTCAAGGCTATCGATCTGATTATACCTACAACGCAATTCAATTAAAGCAGTGTTATTGCTTACATCAAGAATTGTAAGGTTTATAGAATTATCACTACAATCTAAATAAGTTAAAGCAGTGTTATTACTTACATCAAGTGTTGTAGAGTTTATAGAATTATCACTACAATCTAAAAAAGTTAAAGCAGCAAAAGATTCTATGCCTGTTAAGTCAGCAATAGATTTGCTATTAATATTTAAATAAGTTAAAGTGTCAATATTAGCAGTAGTTACATAATCATCATTAGCTATTCCGTTCCCCATTCCATTAGCTTCTAAATAAGCCTCAAAATTATCATCAGGAACATAAGTTTGTTGCCCAAACCCAATCATAGGTAAGCAAAGTAATATAAGTAGTAGTTTTTTCATTGTTAATCTATTCTTTATAACCTAAAATGAAATCCTAGAACAAATTCTATTTGAAAAGCTTTTGGTTTCTCAGAAATATAACCATCTATTCCATTATTATCATAATTAGAAGTGTATGATAGTCTTATAGATGGATCTAAATAAAGATGATCTGAAATGTTTTTTGAATATCCAATATTACTTCCAACTATAGCATTTTTAAAGTTCACATACGTATCTGTTTCGCTCATTAATGTTGATTGAGAGAAAGTATAATCGATAGAAAAAAAAATATTAGAATTATCATAAAATCTTATATATGGTGATAAAATAATTTGATCTGTTATTTGAGAAATTGAATTTGTAGATGAATAAGAAAAGCCTGTTCCTACTAATACACTGTTTGAAATAAAAACACCAAAATTTGGCTTTAAATTAAGAATACTAGACTCAACATCAACTCCTACAACAATTGTTTTCTTTTGTCCAAAAACAATCATAGGCAAGCAAAGTAATATAAGTAGTAGTTTTTTCATAATCTTAGTTTATTATTTTAAAACGCCCTAACAGGTCTGAAATAGTTTGAAGTATTCGACTTATCATAGTTAGATTGTTCGCCATTGAGGAATCTCTGTCCCCACGCATTGAAGTTATTGTATTCAGTTGAACACCAATGGTAGTAACCAATATTAAAACTACCAAGACCTTGTTGGTGTAGATTTAAATACATTTCATTTAACTCATCTTTTGAAGGTAAGAACCAATCACTATATCCACCAAGAGTTAGATTTGCGCATATATCAGCAGCTGTTACTGATGTTGTACATCCCACTTCTATATCAATAGTATTTTGATTACCCGTTCCTATTGCTGTTCCATCTGCTCCTGAAATTAAAGTCCCAATACAACCCCATTCTGTTGAATCAGTGTCATAGTCTGAAGGAGCGGCAATTAAGCCACCTCCATTTCCATCTAAATAAAAGATAATACCTCCTTGATGAGAATCACCAATGGCTAATGCTGAGTTATTATTATTATTGTTAGGTGCAGGTAAAGGAGTATCTTCTTCACAAGCTGAGAAAATAATTGATACTGCTAATAATGTGTAAAGTAGTTTTTTCATAATCTTAGTTTATTGTTAATCTATTGTTATAAAGTCTGTAAACTTAATATTTTTTTAATTAAGCCATTACCTGTTCTTTTATTTTTATTTATTCTAAATATAAATTACTAAAAATCATACAGTTACATATGTTTTATAACTTTAATTTTCTTATTTTTGATAAAAAATAATACTATGAATTTATCAACTCGCTCAACTTCAAAAAATCCAAAAAACATAATTATAGAATCTAACACTATTAAAAGAGGTAAATGCCAATGTGGTAAAACAAAAGATTCTGATGGGAATTGTGATGGCTCTCATGCAAATAAGTAAGCAATAGCTTGGTTTATTCTATTTAGGTCTACCTATAGGGTTTCCGCTTGTTCCTTTCTTAAATGGCATATTATATCGTTTAGTATATAATAGAAAAAAGGCTTATTTATTCTATAACTATTCTTTTCTCTACTGTTCCATTATCATAGATGTAAAAGAGAGGTTGGTTGTTATTAATTTTAGTTTTTCTACCTATCACATCTCTAACCTCAACAAGTTCCCCTTTAAGTGTCTCTAACACCTCAACTGCAGTTGAATTGATACAATTAGAAGTATGAGTGTTAAGGTCGCTAAAATCATCTATAACACCTACAATCCATTGTGAAGAACCATTAGAACCATCTGATAAAGACCAATCTCCAATATTACCACCACAAACATCAGGCTTTCTTATCATTGTATGGTCTTTTGTAGCATCAATAATACCATCTACTGCCCAAGAGGATATATTATCAGCACTATCTAAGACGCCTATAATATCAACTATTGTATTAAATGGAGTATGAAACAATCCTACAACATCATCACCATTGCTTAAAATATTAGTTGTTTGATTTGCTGCACTCAAAAGAATACTATCTGCATTATGATGCGCCAATAGATAGGTCTCATTAGGTAATAAAACAACTCCACTATCAAAAGGAATTGAAAACTCCCACTCCAAACTGTCACACCCATTCCAACAGAAATTATACCTATATTCATCTAAAGGAACATTCATAAATGTAGGATTATAGATTTCAATCCACTTATTATATGAACTACCTTCTCCATACTCAGAAAATATCAATGTACTCTGTGAGAATAATGAAAAGGGAATAAGTAATATAAGTAGTACTTTTTTCATAATCTTAGTTTATTGTTAATCTATTGTTTTAATTGTTCCTTTCTTAAATGACTAGTATTACATTCCACCTATTGGCGCACCAACACTTAAAATCAGCAAAAGAATTACCCAAGTTCCTAACCCATACCACGCACTTCGCCTAAAGGCTTCATCACTACTAGAAGTATAAGCAATACCTACACCTATAAATCCGAGTAATAGCCCTAGAATAAAACCTCTAAAATTAAATTCAACATTTGCAATAGGCAAAGCATTGTAAGCATCATCAGCAACTAACTCAGTAGTAGTACCATTCTCAGTAACAGGAAAAGATCCATAGGTAACCGTAATCAAAGTAAGTAGGGTGATAACTAGCATTAAAATATTTTTCATAATCTTAGTTTATTGTTAATCTATTGTTTTAAAATGAGCGAATAACTCTAACCTTAGTTGAAAAAGAATTCTTACTAATACTTTCAGTTAAACCAACACTAAAACTGACAATCCAAGAATTAGAAAAATTACTTTCAGATGATGACCAATATTCTGAACTACCAAAATCTCCAATATTATTGTTACTATCTAAACCTCCCTGACCAATTTTTAAATACATTTGATACAATTCATCTCTTGAGGGTAAATACCAATCATTAAAAC
>Ga0206125_10001856_pt1 | contig 23507 bp, 22 predicted proteins | sample Helgoland_Spring_4_FD_148598 | JGI IMG/M metagenome (GOLD analysis project Ga0206125, IMG submission 148598) | Pelagic subsurface seawater microbial communities from Kabeltonne, Helgoland, North Sea - Helgoland_Spring_Bloom_20160331_1 | ecosystem: Environmental > Aquatic > Marine > Epipelagic ... | reverse complement strand
AACGAACGGTGAAATCGGCGGTGAAACGAACGGTGAAATCGGCGGTGAAACGAAAGGGTAAATCGGCGGCGAAACGAAAGGGTAAACGAACGGTGAAACGAAGGGGTAAATCGGCGGCGAAACGAACGGGGAAATCGGCGGCGAAACGAACGGCGAAACGAACGGTGAAATCGGCGGCGAAACGAAAGGGTAAATCAGCGGCGAAACGAAAGGGTAAATCAGCGGCGAAACGAAAGGGTAAATCGGCGGCGAAACGAAAGGGTAAATCAGCGGCGAAACGAAAGGGTAAATCAGCGGCGAAACGAACGGTGAAACGAACGGTGAAACGAACGGCGAAATCGGCGGCGAAACGAAAGGGTAAATCGGCGGTGAAAAGTGTAGGTAACGCACTTAATTTATTAGTTAATAATGTCGGATATTGTGAAGCAACAATATTAGATGAAAATGAACCGAATGATCCATGTGATATTCATAAACGAGAAAATGAATGTGAAAACGAAACGAAAGACACTGAATATTGGCGAAGTTATAATTGTAAATGGAAAAAATAAAATATATCAGTATTATAACGGATGATTTCAACTTATATTATGATGGTGTTGCTTATAATATCGTTTACATTAAATCCATATCTTAAAAAAAAAGCATCGCATAATGTATCGTCAAGTGAATTTACATTAATTTATCAAATAATGGCTATAGTATTTATTACGTTTTATATTGGATATTTAGTTCAAAGTAAAACCTGTTCTATATTATGTTTTAAAAAAATGACTAAAAACGATTTAATATGGACTACATTTGCTGTAATTACGGGTATGGTAGGTTCAATACTATTACTATTTTTAATAAAAAAGGAAGAAGTATCCTATCTAATACCAAATATTCAAGGAATCGTTATATTATTAGGTTCTTTAATAGGGTATTTTATATTTAAGGAAAAAATAGAAAAATATAGAGTTATAGGTATATTATTAATATTTTTTGGAATTATTAGTATAAATTATGGTAAAGTTACAACCGACTCTGTCATTGTGTAATCCATTTACATTCTTCATAAATTTCTAGGTGTGTTTTTTTTTAATTTCGTTCAAATAAATTTAAATTTAGTGTTGGTATTTGTATAATAGTTATATTATACTTTTAAATAAAATTATTTAAACAATCTATATATATAATATGTATTATACAAAATGGAAACAAATAATGAACAAGCTGCTAATGTTGATTTAGAATCAATAGATAATTCTATAGAATATAATGATATTATAACTGACTCATTCGACGACTTAAATATTAAGCCAAATTTATTAAGAGGTATTTATGGGACCGGGTATGAAACACCTAGTGCCATTCAAAAAAAGGCAATTAAACCTTTAATTGATGGAAGGGATTTAATAGCCCAAGCGCAATCAGGAACTGGTAAAACGGCAACATTCTCAATTGGTTTATTAGAGAGAATTGATGAGACCAAACATATAACTCAGGCAGTCGTATTGGCACATACACGAGAATTAGCATTACAAATTGAAGGTGTTATAAAAAGCCTATCGGCATACATGGATATTTCTATAAATGTTTCGGTTGGTGGAACAACGGTACGAGATAATATTGACGCGCTGCTTAAAAACCCACATATAGTCATTGGCACCCCTGGTAGAGTGCTTGACATGATAAATAAAAAGGCATTGGATACGCGAGATTTAAAAATATTAGTGTTAGATGAAGCGGATGAAATGTTATCTAAAATATTTTCAAATCAAATATATGATATTTTTAGATTTTTGCCAAATAATATTCAAGTGGGATTATTCAGTGCTACAATGACACCTGAATTCTTTAGATTATCTAAATGTTTTATGAGAAATCCGGTTAAAATTCTGGTAAAAAATGAAGATTTAACATTAGAAGGTATTAAACAATTCTATATTAACTTAGAACATAATGAATATAAATATGATACCTTGTGCGATCTGTATGATATGTGTTCGGTTTCCCAAACTATTATTTATTGTAATTCGCGAACAATGGTCGAAGAATTATATAGGAGACTTTGTGAAAATGATTTCTCGTGTGTGTGCATTCATGGTGATTTGACTCAGGACGAACGAAATAAGATTATGGAAGAGTTTAGAAATGGAACCTCGCGTATTTTGATTTCTACGGATTTATTATCGCGTGGTATCGATGTTCAACAAGTGTCATTAGTCATTAACTATGATATTCCTAATAATATTGAAAGTTACATCCATAGAATAGGACGAAGTGGTCGATTTGGTCGTAAAGGGACTTCGATTAACTTTTTGACGCGATATGATATTAAGAAGATGAAAGATATTGAAGAATACTATCACACTATTATAGAAGAACTGCCATCTGATTTTAAATTATAATAATTATAATTTATTTATTTATTATTTATTATTTATTATTTATATATATATATGAAAAGTTCAAAATTAAAGAATAATTTTCGTAAAAAGAACAAAAATAAATCTTTAAAACATAGAAGAAATATTAAGAACAGATTGTCTTCTAAAAGAAACCGAAAAATTCTTTCATACAAGGGAGGGTTTAAAAAAAAAAGTAAGTGTAAATTAAAAAAAAATAAAAGATATTCGTTGAAAGGAGGTGCAGAGATACCTCCCGAGTGGGATGGTGTGTATGTAGATGGAAGCGAAATCGGCTCTCAAAGCTCAATCAACTCTCAAAGATCATCAATATTAAATAAAATTAAACACGTTTTTCATATTGGAAAAGGTAAACAACCCGGTTTGCCCAACACTAAATCAAACACCAGTTTAGTTGAGTTAAAAAAAGGCAAAATAGAAACAGAAGAAACAGAAGAAACAAAAATATCTAATTTTAATAAGGCATTAATATCAAAATTGAGAGAAATTTTAGAATATGCTGATACTAGTCCAATACTTGCAACTTCATATAATAAAACAGAACAATTAAACGATTGGGAAAAAGCAATAAATATTAATAAAGATTGTAAAACTATTATTTCTTCTGGTAAATTTGGAAATATAGTCTCTAAAAAATATAATTCAAATGAGGATGAGGATGAGGATGAGGATGAGGATGAGGATGTAGTTGTTAAATTTTCAAATAAAAAAGATCCAAACGAAGAAATTGAATTAATAAGAGAACTTGCAATAACTCTTTATATTGGAGCAAATGATAATATAGCTAATGTTAAAGGTTATGATAATATAGCTAATGTTAAAGGTTTTGCAAGATTAAAACTATGTGATGTAGGAACATGTTCAACTGAGGAAAAGGAGGAGGAAGTAGCGAACGGAGAGAAGAAGAAGGCTCCATGTTGTCCTTGTGACGCAACTAATACTTATAGTTTGTTTGGTTTAGTTATGACAAAATACGAAAAAGATTTAAATACTTATTTAAAATCTAATCATAAATTTACATCTCATAAGCCTATCATAAAAGGTGTATGTGAAGGTTTAATGTTTTTACATAGTAAAAATATATTACACTTTGATATTCATGTAGGAAATATATTATTAACAGAAGATAATACAGTAAAAATAACAGATTTTGGAATAAGTTTATTAGTAAAAAAGGATATACAAACATCAACGGGGGCTGCTATAGCAAATGATGATTTTCAATGGCCGTTTTGGGAGAACCGCGTGAAGAGATATAATATAAGTGTAACCCCTCCTGAAATACTTAATTATAACAACAAAAAATCATGGGAAACAAATAAACAAAATATATTTAAAATTGATGTTTGGGCTTTTGGAACTCTTATTTATGAATTACTAACATGTAAAAAATTATATTTCGTAATTACTAAAGATAAATCAACGCTTATGAAAAGTTGTTCACAAGCATTATTAAACAAAATTATTGATGATATACAAATTAAAGATTTAAAAAATTGGAAAAAAATATTATTAGATTGTTTACAAATTGAAAATTTTCAAAGAAAATTACTTCAAGATTTAAATTTAGATTTAGATGTTTTACAAGGAGGTATACAATGTAAAGATAATATTGATATTTCATTAGACGAATATATTGAGATTGATACATCGGTGCTGTCTCCAGCCACGCACACTGCCGGATCCCCCGCTGCACCAATGCCTGAGCCCGGCGAGTACGCGGAAATAGAAGGAGACGACGAAGACAGCACGTATTTGGAGCTGTCTCCAGCCGACGAGTACGCGATCATAGAAGAAGAAGAAGACGGCGACGAGCACGCGGAAATAGACGAAGGCGACGGCTATACCGGATCCAATTACTCTACCCTGGCAAGGAAGTCTCCACCCAATAGCGATACCGGACCCACATACTCTTTCCTGCCTCAAGCCGGGCGCGTTGCCGGACTCACATCTAACGAAGACAAAACAGAAACGCATCAAAATTTGCTATACGAAAGTTCTAAAGAATCACCAAATCCGAATGATGAGAAATGGAAGAATAATGAATCTAACTATATTAATTTTATAAACGAACAAATTGAAAGAATTGTAAATTGGTTTAACGCCGAAAATTTACCAAACTCTCAACAAACAACCATGTTAAATCACCTTGATAAATTAGACATATGGCGCATAATTAATGACGATTTAACATTATTCATAAATAAATATAAATTTAGAAATCTTAATTATAATGATAAACAATTTTTTATAAACAAATTTGAAGTATTAAAAGGTCATCATCTCTTATCAAAAACAACACTAGAAGGTATACCATTTTTAGAAGAAGCAAAAAAAGCAAATAAAGTAAAAAAAATAGATTTGCAAAAATTTAACACCCCTATTTATACCTTTATTATAGATGATATTATTAAAAAAATTACAAATATGAAAAAACCTCATCAGATTCAAAATCCCAAAGTTAACAAAATTAATACAAAGCTTAAATTATTTAACATAAACGACGATGAGTTTTCCCAGAAAGTACACGATCTCGCACTTAAATATGATATCGATGATTTTGGAGCTAAACTTTCACAATTTTCAACTTTCAAATATATTATAACAAACGATGAAGAAAATTATGAAAAATTTGTGTTAGAAGTGTTCGATTTGGTAAACTCGTAAAAGAAAATTTAAGGGAAACAACCAAAATGGTATTTTTTTTATAAATAAATGATTTTGGGTTTACAAAAAAAACACATAATAATTTTCTAATGTATATAGATAATCTTACTTAAATTTTAAAAATAAAAATAACTTAGTGTAAAAATAAGCGCTTATTAGATATGCCCATACAAATATTATGTTCATCACAAGCTTCAACTATATTTTGATCTTGGATACTTCCACCAGGATTTAATATAGTTTTAATATTATATTTATGGGCATAATCTATATTATCACGAAATGGGAAAAAAGCATCAGAACTCAGTAATAAATTTGATTTATCATTTTCTAAATATTCAAATATATCTTTTTGTGTTAATAATTCTGGCTTTTGGATAAATAATGTGTTCCATTGATTTAATTCTGATCGTGAAAAATCATTATTAATATATTTAACTATTGCATTAATTTTATCTTGTTTTTTTATATTTGGTTTAAATAAATCAAACAGTTTCAAACATTTTGGATGACTTCTTAGGCTATATAAATTAGCTTTGTTACCAGCTAATTTTATACAATCTACCCGATTTTGTTGTCCTGCCCCAATACCTATTACTAAACCATTAGATCCTATTGTTATTGAATTAGATGGTGTATATTTAAGTGTAATAGTTGCCAAAACAATATCATTTAATATAGATTCATTTACATCTTTATTTATAGTGGGAATATCATCAATTATATTTGTATCTATAATAGCATTATTACATTTTTGACTTAACGCCACACCCATAATTTCCTTATACTCAATTCTATCAAAATCAATATCCTTTCTAACAACAATAATTGGATACTTACCTCCTTTTTTCTCTTTCAAAATCTCAAGTGCTTCATTAGTATAACCTTCTGCTATTATTCCATCACTTATTTCTCTTTTGATTAATTTAGCGCATGTTTCATCAACAATACCACTTATTTCTATAAAATCACCAAATGATGATAATGGATCTATATATCGGGCTCTTAAAAATGCCCGACTACTCAACGATTTATTTATTTCTTGAATATCATACTTATCTAAATAATATAATCTTTTTTCTGATTCTAAGATAGGCATACCTATTGCAACCCCGGCTGGTGCTGTATGTTTAAATGATGTTGCTACAACATTATTTAATGATTTAGATGCTTCACACACTAAAAGCCATGAATTAAATGCGTCTAAATAATTAATATAGCCTGGATTACCATTTAATACTTGGATTGGTGATTTAGCATCTTGTATCGAATATAAACGTGCTTCATCTTGATAAGGATTACAACCATATTTAATAGTTTTTTGAGTGATATATTTACGATAATTTATAGATGAATCAAAATAATTAGTAATAAGTGCGTCATAATCTGTTACATGTCCAAATGCTTTTGCAGCATACATTTTCTTTTTCTCATCACAATTTATTATTTCATCATAATTTTCTATAAATTGAGTGTAATCATCTGGATTACATAGTGAGATAACATTCTTGTAATTTTTAGCAGAAGCTCTAAGTAAAGAAACGCCACCAATATCAATATTTTCAATAATATTAGATTCTTGAGAGTCACTATTATTTATTACTTCTGAAAAGGGATATAAATTGACTATTACAAGTGAAATTTGGGTTATTTATCTTCATCTTTTTTATGACTTTCTAATGTAGGGTCAAATAATAAACCACCATAAATTTTAGGATGTAATGTTTTAACACGACCTTCTAATATTTCAGGATATCCTGTAAATTCTTCAACTAATTTAATTCTATCTTTATGTTGTGGAACTATATTATTCAATATATGTTTATATGTTCCCCCTGTAGAAAGTATATTATACTCATGGTGTAAAAAGAAAGTTTGTAATATTATTTATATTTTGTTTGAAACACTAATTAACGCTAATTTCATATAGATAAAATTATATTGACTTGTTTAAATAATATTTTAAAAAATATTTTCATTTAAAACTTTAATTACTATAACTTAAAATGTATTATGTTGGTTGGGATATAGGTATTAAGAATTTAGCATATTGTATTATAGAACAACGTGAAGATAAAACCGAAATTATACACGACTTAAATATAATTAATTTAATTGATCAACCTAAACTATATAATTGTAGTATGACAAATAAAAACACTAATAAATGTAAAGGTAAGGCGCTTTTTTTTAATAAAACCCATGATACTATTTATTATTGTAATAAACACTATAATTTATTATCGACGAAAGAACAAAAAGATGTGAAAGCCATTAAACCTCCGAAGAAATGTTGTAAATATAGTTTAGAAGAATTGGGATTGCGATTATTTAAGACTTTGGATGAACATCCATTATTTACCGAATGTGAAAATATTATTATAGAAAATCAGCCGGTGCTAAAGAATCCAACGATGAAATCTATACAAATTATGCTTTATTCGTATTTTCTAATTAAAAATAAAAATATCCAAATAATTAAATTACTAAATGCCAGCAATAAATTAAAAGTGTATAAAGGTGATATTTCTAATGAAGACAAAAAAACTATTGATAATATAAAAGATAAATATCGTAGAAATAAGATGACCGCTATTTTACATACAACCCTTATGATTAACGATACTGAAAAATTAGAGTATTTTAATAGTCATAAGAAAAAAGATGATTTAGCAGATGCTTATTTAATGGCAAAATATCTAATAAAATAAATATTTTAAGGTTGCGTTATATTAAAGAAATAAGTTTATATACTAATATTAATTATGGAAGAGATTAATTTAGATTTAGAAAGTTCAAGTCATAAAAATATTAGTTTAAATTCTAATCCTAGTAATTCCCAATTACCACCAATGTCAAATAATATTAGCATACTTAAAGATGGTCCTCCAAAGGAATCTAATATCGGGATTGATTTATTAATTAATAAAAATAAAACGGCAGGTTCAGGTTCAGGTTCAGGTTCAGGTTCGGGTTCAGGTTCATCCGATATACTTAATGAATTTAAGCCGAGAGAACCTGTAACTAATAATGATAGTATTCAACAAAATATGAGTATATCATTACAAGATATAGGTTCTCCAAATTCTAGGTCACATAATTCGTTTTCGTCCGAGCCGGTTACAAGTATTAATTTGAGTGATAAAACCAAAGATAATTCGGATTTGGATTTAAATTTAGATGATTTGTTCAATGAAGATAACAATAAACCATCAACGCCTACGAATATATTAGATGAACCAATTAAAATTTCTCTTGAAGGTTCTAATCCTATGGGGGCATCGACATCTTCATCGTCAGAACCGAAAAAAACATACGAAGAATTACAAAAAGAAAAGGCTGAATATATCAGATTATTAGACAGACTTGAACAAAAGGGGATTAATACGCATAAAAAATTTAATATGAATTCAGATTATACAGAAGTCAAATCCGAATTTGATAGATTAACACGACAACGAGAATGTGATCAAAGTGTTAAATTCCAACGGAAAATGCTAATTGCTGCCGTTACTGCGATAGAATTTTTGAATACTAAATTTGATCCATTTGATGTTAAATTGGACGGATGGTCTGAAAGCGTTCATGAAAACGTGTATGATTACGATGATATATTTGAAGAATTGCACGAAAAATATCAAACTAAATCTAAAATGGCACCCGAACTTAAGCTATTATTTATGTTAGGTGGGAGTGGATTTATGTTCCATCTTACCAATACAATGTTTAAATCGTCATTGCCTGGTATGGGCGATATTATGAAACAAAATCCAGATTTAGCTAGACAATTTGCCCAAGCAACAGCCTCATCAATGGGAAGTTCGCAACCAGGATTATCGAATTTCATGGGTGATTTATTTGGTGGAGGTGGTGGAGGTGGTGGAGGTGGAGGTGGAGGTGGAGGTGGTGGAGGTGGAGGTGGTGGAGGAGGGAGAGGGATTTCACAATCCCATCAAATGCCTAGAAAAGAAATGGATGGACCACCTAATATAAATGACATATTAAATAATATGAATCCTAAAAATGTAGATATAGATTTAAATTCAAATTATAGTGAAAGTGATGTAGAAACCCGAAACATTAATATTAATAGAAATAAGAAATCGGTAAATCTGGATATTTAATTGTGTTGTTTCTTTTGAAGTTTAAACATTTTAACTATTTTTAAGGCATCTTTATATTCATCTTGTGTTACTTGTGATATTACCGGTTTGGTAACAATACAATATTTACTATTTTCATTAAATAATCCTGATACTAATATTATAAATACTGCTGTACAAATAAGAGATACATAAATATCTTTTGTAGCTATAAATACTACAGTAAATAATATGAATCGTCGTATAATCTTGTTGCTTAACATTTGAGTTTGGGTATCACTTAATTCCATCACTAAAAAGCGGGAACCTAAATTTAGCACAATCATCATAATACCTGTGAAATATTTATTAGTGTTTAAATCTGTTAACTTCATTATTAATTTACTAAGAAAAATAATTTTTGAATCCCTCTATACTTTCTGATTTATTTAGTAAAATAGTAAAATAGAGTATTATCAATAATAATCCTAATGGCACATCTTCCAGTAATATAAATAGTATAAATAATAGTAATAATATTTTACTTATTGTATTATTTACTAAAATTGAAATCTGGACTTTATTATTATTATTTAAATTAGGGATTATTGCTATTAATAAAATGATTAGAATATAAATAATATAAATCATATAATATAATATTATTTTATAAATAAAATTTATTATTACTTATTAATGGATATAATTAAAGATTTTTTATATTTCGATGATTCTAATTATAAATTAAAGGGGGGTGCTGTACTTGCTGGTGCCCAACTAGCAAAATCACCACAAGCTCAACAAATGGTCAAAGGAGCAGCAAGTAAAGGAGCAGCAAGTAATAGTGGTTCTAATAGTGGTTCTAATAGTGGTTCTAATAATTCAAGTAATAACAATGGCGATTTAGAAAAAGTGAATGAATCGTCCTTATTTGGTGATTTTGGTGATTCTATAATAGAAACTGTTAGAGATACTTTTAAAAAATTCAAAAGTTTTATACTCGGTTATTTTATTATTCCAATTATGTTCGGGTCATTTGCCCCAGCACTACCATTTTTTGTTGTTATGGCGGCTATGTTTGCTATGTTAAAATATTTAATGGGATTTTTTAGAAAATTATAATAAATATAATATATAATGGATTTATACTATTTTTATAATGGGATGAATAATATACTAAATTTATCTATGAATCATAATGATTATGTACTTAACTCTGACAAAATTCATAACGACCCACTAATTTTATTAGATTTAGAGAAATCATTTAATTTAAAGGGTGGTTCTGCACCTGCTGCTGCTGCTGCTGCTGCACCTGCTGCTGCTAAAATGGGACCTCCTGGTAAAATGGCACCTGCAAAAGGTCGGGCAAAAGCAAAAGATGACGGTCCTGAAGACAGTGCTGAAGACAGTGCTGAAATGAAACAGGTGGGTAATATGTTAAACGGATCTTTAGAAAAATTGGCTAATAAACAATCAACACATCGTAAAAAAGAAAAAAGACAAGAAAAAAAACAAGAAATAAGAGCGCAAAAAAAAAAAGCAAAAACCGAAGCCGAACAGAAAGAGGTCGAAGCAACAGAACTCGCATTAAAAGAAGCCGAACAAGAAGAAGAAGAAGCGGCACAAGAACTAATTGACGAAGAAATTAAAGAAATGGAAGACGCCGAAGCAGCACGAAATCAAAAAGAATCATTAACAGACCGAGGTGTAGATGCCTTAAAATTATTAATTAAACTAGTAGTATTTCTAGCTTTTATAACACTAATTCCTATAGCGCCATTTATTGCTATAAGTTATTATTCATTTATAAAATTAAAAGATTTTTACGATAATCAAATTGTAACTTTATAGAATTAATTTTCTAATATATATATAATGAGTTATTGTACATTAGATGAGGCATTTGAAACACCCTTTACCCAATGTATTAAAAAAAAGAAAAAAACTAAAGTAAATTGTAATAAAAATAAAACCAAATTTACTGAAAACTTTAAAGACTATAATTTAGATACAAACTTAAAAAATAATTCTACATTTGAACCTTTTGAAAATTATAATCCAGCTGAAGCATTTGAATATAATGAAAATGACAATAAACCGATTCATGAAATTGTTGAAGCACCTGACAACAGTGACAACAGTGACAACAGTGACAACAGTGACAACAGTGACAACAGTGGTGACAACAGTGACAATAGTGACAATAGTGACATTGATAATGATCTTAATGAAATAGTTAAAGTTAAAAAAACAAATAATAGGTCTAATAATAGGTCAAAGAATGGGTCAAATAATAGGTCTAATAATAGGTCAAAGAATGTGTCTAATAATAGGTCAAATAATAGGTCAAAGAATGGGTCAAAGAATGGGTCAAAGAATGGGTCAAAGAATGGGTCAAAGAATGAGTCAAAGAATGAGTCAAAGAATGGGTCAAAGAATGGGTCAAAGACTTCTTCAGGTAATGATTCAACTAATGCCCAAATGACCGATATTAATAATAAAATTAATTTCTTAATTAATCAGGTAAATAACGATGATAATATTAGTTTAGTTTCTAAAAATACGAATAATTCGAATACATTAGAAAATAACATGCATGATATAATATTATTTATATTATTTGGCGTATTTGTAATATTGATTCTTGAAGCTCTATATAAATTAGTTACAAAGATATGTAGGTATCAAAGTTTTAATAGTGTTTAAAACAATTAATAGTGTTTAAAACAATTAATAGTGTTTAAAACAATTGACGGTAATTCATTAATTCATTAATTCATTAATTCATTAATTCATTAATTCATTAAATAATTCGTTTTTTTATTAATATCCTTAAGATAATTAGTATTATAGATTAAATTACCTGAAGGTTTATAATCATTTATAGATTTTACATTTGATTTAGTATTAGTATTAAAAAGTATCTCATTTTTAACGCTCGATTCTTCTTTTTTATACCATGAGATAATTAATAGGTTAGGGTGTGTATAATTAATTTTGAACCCGTTTTTACTAAGATGAATTACTAAATAATTAATACATTTATCTAAATTATATAATGGTATTCCATAAATAAATTTAGGAATTATATAAAAACAACACGTATTGTAAGGGTTTAATTTATTACTTCGAAGTATTCGCTTATGACATTGTTTTAATACATTATCATAAATTTCTTCTTTATGTTTCTCTTTTTTTGTTTGATCATTAAATAATTCATTAATATTTAACATAGACATTATTTAAAAATATATAATAAAAAAATATTATATAAAAAACTATAAATGATTGAAAATATTGTATTTAGCGGAGCTGGTGTAAAAATATATTCTTTTCTAGGATTTATTAAAGCATTAAACGAATTTGATTTACTACATAATATAAAATCTTTTATAGGAACATCTTCTGGGTCATTAATAGCTACATTATGCGCTTCTAATTTTAAATATTCTGAGATAGAAGAAATTGTATTAAAAATTAATATAGCAAATCTAAAAAATATTAATGCCGAAAATATTATGAATTTCTTTAATGATTATGGTGTGGATGATGGTGGCAATTTTTCCAGAATAATTAAAATAATATTTCAGCATAAATTTAAAAATGAAACTATAACATTTAAGGAAATGTATGATATAACGCAAAAAAATCTTATAATAACGGCGACGTGTGTAAATACTATGGATATAGAATATTTTGATCATGATAGAACACCCGATATACCCGTATTAAAAGCTTTATTAATGTCGATATCTATACCTATAATATTTAAACCTGTTAAATTAGGTGAAAAATATTACGTTGACGGGGGTTTAATAAAGCATTATCCAATAGATTATTTTAAGAGTGATAAAGAAAAAACACTGGGAATATTAGTTATAAATAAATTAAATACTTATACTACAATAAATAATATTCAGGATTATATTTATAATGTCATGAATTGCCCATTTATGAATTTAGTTAAAAATTGCTATGAAGATTATAAAGATAATACAGTCTTAATTGAAGACAACACCAATTTCATTGATTTTGATATTGAATATAATACAAAAATTAATTTAATAGATAACTCCTATAATGCCACAAAAAAACACTTAGAACTTAACGGTTCAATTAACTTAGAACCTTAAAGTTCAATTATAATGACATAATAATGTTTTTAAGTGCATTAGCATCATTTGGGATTGATTCTTTGTGTTTGCCGTGAAATTTAAAAGTAGGGTATCCTTCAACATTATATTCTTTTGCTAAGGCTTTTTCTTCGTCAGAACCTTCGCAATGTATTCGTTTTATGTTGACTTTATTGGTAATAGCACTATCATTTTCCATGGCCGTAACATCTGGTTTAATCCGTTTACAGTATCCACACCAATTAACATAAAAGAAATATAACGTCGGTTTTTCACTGTTAAAGCCTTCATTATTTTTATTTACATAGTATACAACTAATACTACAAGTATAATAACTAAACAGCACACACAACATTGCTCGACACTAATACCTTTAAACATATTCGAAGCTTTATTTGACCCTTTTTTCATTTTATAAATATAACACATATATTTATTTTGGTTTATCTAATAAATAAATAATAATTTATAATTATTAAATGGACAAAATTAATAAATTAAATTCGATAGAAAATGGTATAATCGAATTATTGTATAAGAAATATAAAATAGACACCTATTCTGAAAATACGCACAAACATAATACAATTAACTATAAAGAAATACTAATAAATATAAACACTAAATTAATTAATTATAAAGAAATAATTTCTAAATATTTAGAAATTGAAAGTTCTATATGCTATTATGATATAGATATAATTAATTTAATTTTTAATTATATTAGTATAAATCAAACACTCGAAGAAAATGATTTTGGACTAAAATATACGTTTATTGATACCATTTATAATTATATGGGCTATGAAATCGAAAATAAACACTATAAAATAAATTTTAAGCACTTTGATAAGAAAGTCTTAACGTTAAACAACTTAATACAACCCACATATTCCCATATTGTAAATAATATAATAATACCTAATTCGAATTAATATAATTAATAATTTTATCATTACATATGCTATTATCAATAGAAACTAAGTCATACTGAGCTATTTTAACTTTTTTTAAGTCTTCAATAGTATAGATTGTATTTGAAATATGTAAATATTGCCCGTTTGTAATAGTATCACTAATAATACCCACAAAATTATTATTTATAATAGATAGATTATTACTATTAATATAAATTAAATCTTTGTCACATCTTAAATAACTATTATACGTAGTTAATATATCACACCAATTATAATTTTCTATATTAATATGTCTATAATCATAGAACCCTATATTATCAATTATAATAAAGTTATGATTCTTAGCTAATTTAGCTAATGCATTTCCATAAGTAATATTAAAATTAAATATATTGTTACTACAAATTTTAAGAACAATTATTTTAGAACCTATATTATCTACTTCACGAACCAAATCCTTTATATTTGTTATATTACAATCGTAGCATATTTTACTGTTTTTTATTTTCATAATTCGTTTTATTTTTGTTGTTAATTGATTATTATAATTAAAAAAATCATTATTTACTATATTTTTTGAAATAAGTAATTTTAAAATGTAATTTGCATCAAATAATGATATTATTTTATATTTTTGATTATCTATATGTTTAGTACTATTATCATCATAAATATTAAAAATACAACTAATAGTTAATTTATTTGATTCTAAAATAGATAGATATTTAATCAGCTTAGAACAGTTATCTAATATACTATTAAATAAAACAACACAGTTGTTATCTTCATAATTACCATCTATAAGCTTATTTTTATTAAGCATTAATAGAGGAATATTATGATTATAAGATATTATAGAAGATATATGTTGCATACAATTACCAATCCCTATTATATTTGTAGTTTCTATATATTTTATCTTTTCATGTATAAATTTTACTAATGTATTTATTAGATATGGGTATGATATTAAATTATTAAATTTACAATTTATAGTGTTATTATCTAATGTAATTATTTTTTTATTAAATAAATCTATTATTAGATTGTCCATTAATTAATACTTATAACATAATCCTTAAATAAATTAATCTATATTTGGAATATTTTCATATCTATTTACTAAATTTACTTCTTTAATTGCTGCAGTTTTAGACCTGGTATCAACATTAGCATCAACATTAGCATCAACATTAGCATCAACATTATCATCAAACAAAATTACACATCTTCCGTTAGGTAATATGTCTTTAATCACACCGGTTCGATTATTATAAGACTCTGTAGCAAGATTTTGAGTTAATATTTTATCACCAACATTTAATCTATTTCCATCTATTTCTATATTTTCTAAATCATCTATTTTTATTTCATCACATTCACCCGTTTCACACGGAAGATCACAATCATTATGTTCTACAGTATATGATTCATCTGCATTACAACAATCCGCTCCATCATCACATTCATCTGGTCCATCTTCTGCACCCATGCCACCCATGCCACCCATACCACCCATGCCACCCATGCCACCCATGCCACCCATGCCACCCATGCCACCCATGCCACCCATGCCACCCATGCCACCCATCATATTTTTAAGATTTCCCATAAGTTTAGGGTCGCTCATCATTTTTTTAATTTCTTCATTTTCCATTAGATTTTTCATACTTTCAGGATTAAACATTGACGACATTAAATTATCCATTTTATAAGTTATAGATACAATTAATTTTATTTTTTTAACCGCTAATAGTTAATTTAAAGAATAGAAACACTATTTATTTAAAAACTGAATGAAAAATATCAAATTATTTCATTCATATAATTATCTAAATGAAAAATTTATTCACGATAATAAAAATATTTATGATAAGCATAATAAATTAATATGTTCATTACAAAATATTCCAGGAAATTCTGAACTATACACAATACAAATCCAACGGATTCTAAAAAAGAAAATATTTTCTAAAAAAAATAATAATAAATCATTTTATACTAAACATAATATAAAAGTATTCTTATTAGTAAAATACCATATACTACAAAATTATTTAAAACAAAATAAATGTATTCCAGAATTAAATGTATTGACTAAAATAATTTTAAGTAATATTAGAATTAATAAAAATGAATACCTTCATAATATGATATGTATCAATAAGACATTTAATAAAAAGATAGTTTTAATAAATAATATTACTAATGATTTTAACTTTTTTTGTTTAAATGATTATTATTTAGATATACTTTCTAACACAATAATAGAGAAACAACACATAAAACTAAAAAAATATACAGTTAATGGGTGTATTATTTATTATGATTTATTAAAATGTCTGGTTGATGAATTGTTAACTATAAAAAATACTATATTTATAGGCAATGATAAACAATGTAACCAATTTACAAATATAGTTAATATAGTTAATATTGATACCGATACAATGTATGATACTATTATATTATTAGATACGTTGATTGATATTTCTAAACTTAAATTTAGTAAAATAATAATATGTGTAAATAAAACGAGTAATATTAAAGTAAATGACGTGATATTTTTATTTGATAAATTCTTTAAAGTTAATTTATATAAATACGAATTAACGAATAAACTAATTTACAATATGATTAATACGTGTATATTTAGAAATTATTCCCAAAAATTAATAAAAATGAATGATGTTGTTATTCAAGATAACAATTATATTAATGTTAAACGTTTTAGAATAGAATCAACACAATTAATAAATACTTTATGTTCTATATGTTTTATTAATACTATTAATATTGAAACAATATGCGACCATTATTTTTGTAGTATTTGTATTAATAAATTATTGAATAACAATAAAATGGTTTGTCCTTATTGTAGATTAAATATTAATATAAATACTTTAACATATTTAGTAAAATCTAAGAATGATATTATTTCCGAAAAATCAAATATAAATAGTAAATATAAATATCTAATTAAAAAATCAATGAAACATGACATTTCTATCATTTCAAATAATGATCCCAATATAAATGGTTTAAAAAAATTATATAAATTTATGGATATTAATCTAAATATATACACTATAAATAATATTAATTTAATTACTAATAATAATATTTATTTATTAGATAAAAAAGACACATATGATATTAATCATATTTCTAATTGTTTGATACAAAATTGTGTAATTAAAAATAGATTAAATTTAATTAATTTAAGTTAAGTATTTTCATCTCTTTTCTAAACAAGCTTTTAAATACTAATATAGTTATTAGAATGACATATACACTCATTATAACCATACTATAATAGTAAACAAATTTACGGTCCCAACTGTTAGAGCACATACATTTTTCGATTACCATATCTTGACTTAATCTAAATAACAAATATATATTTACTAAACCTAACACAGAGTAAATTGTTGAAATTAATTGTAAACTATGGGTTGAAAATACTTTAAGAATACCTATAATAAATATAATACCTATAAATATAGTTAATAGAGTATAATATTTTATAAAATCTCGTCTATATCCCTTAGAACATTCGCACTTAGTTTTTTCTAATTTGTAAATAAAATTAAAAATTATTATATTTATTAAAACAACAATAAGCATCACTATTTTTTTTAAATCAGCCATAGTTATTTATATAGTATAAATAAATTTAATAAATTAAAATTATTATTATTATTCATTTTGACATTTAATCATTTGTTCTCGTAAATAAGCCACCAAAGATAATCTAGTAAAATCCTTGTCAATGGGTATTAATTTTGTATTACAATGCCATTCATGAACATCCATAGCAAGGAAATCGCCATTCCTAACATCAACCGCCACTCCATATTGGGGGAATCCAGTGTACCCACCTTTATAGCGTCCTTTTTCACACACTATAAGATTTCCAAAACCATCACTATAATCACCTGCATCTTTATGAAGTGCCGTTCTCCAATTATAGTTAATTGTTAGTGTGCTAAAGGCAGTGTCCTTAATAGCATATTTAGGTGTGAGTCTTGCTCTATCCAATTGTAATTTATGATTTTTAGGTATTAGTTTTTTAAATTGTCTATCAATTGCTACTATAAATGGTATTATTTTAGTCCATTTATCGACTTGTTGAGATGTAAAGGCCGTTTCTCGGCACTGTGGGGCATTGATCGAAATATTTCTATCCTTTTTATCAAAATAGCCAATTATATTGCTTTGTGCCAAATTTCCAATTGTATTTGTAACTTTTTTACCATTTTTTTTAGAAATATAACCACTTATTCTTAAATTGGTTCTATTAATAAATAGTGCTGGATCATTCGCATAAGATGGTAATTTTTTAAGGTCTATCTTCCCGGCGGCAGCTCCTCGGTTATCATGCTTTTTCATAGCAGCTTTTGTTAAATTATCTAAGGCAATTTGACATAAATTATTAGGAAATACCTTTTTCCTGAATTTTAATAATATTTTTTTATGACCATGTTGGTCGTAATGATAACAATCACAATTATAGTTGATTATGGTGGTATAATGTTTTTCATCAAAATAATCACCCTCTTTTGATTTCATTGTTTTATCACTTAATTTCGGATTTTTTTTAACTATTAAGACTTTGACTTTATTACTTCGTGTTTTACCAGTTGTAAACGTCGATTTTTTTATTGTTTTAACCATATTAATATAGTATAATATTTTAATTATAAGCTTTTTTTTAAAAGCCCATTTAATCGTCAGTGTGTAACACCACAATAACGGATATTTGATTTCCACCATATTCAAATCGCTTACCTATAATTTTTCCTTGAATTATTTCACCTTCTTTTAAATTAAGAAACGCTTCATTATTAATATGATGTTGACGAGCTAATAAAATATTTAATGGCGATTCCTCTTCATCTGGAATAGCACCTAAAATACCCATTTTATTAATATTTTTTACGACAATATCTATTATATTCCCTTCGAGTGGATTACATATATCAACCGAAAATTCAACATTATATAGTATATTTCCATTGAAATGACTTGTTAGAACGGAACCAATACTACGCTTTAAAATTTTAGTACTATTGTTTTTAATATAACCAAATTTTAAACATTTGCCTTCATAAGTATCTTTAATTCTTTTTAGGATATAATTATTTAATTGATTATTAATATATTTAGGTTCTATTGCTAACGATTTTTTAATTGTTGATTTGGTAAATAAATTGTCCATAATATATTATTAACTATATTTTTTAAATTAAAAATATCAATTTTATTTAATAAAAAACTTTTTCATTTAACTTAGACAAAGCTTTTTTCATTTAACTTAGACAAAGCTTTTTTCATTTAACTTATGCTCGATTGTTTCTTCGGGACCATAAAAATGTCTACGAGAATCGACACCTGTTATATCATTATATCTTAAAATCAATTCTAAATATCTACATAATTCTATTTTTACAGGCCATTCTTTATATGTGTCATTTGTAAATATTTTAGTTCCTTTAATAGTGTTAATATAACTAACAATTTTTCCTTTTTTCATACCATCATTGCCGCATATACTACCCGTTTTTATTTGAGACCCTTTGGATACTGTTTCGGTTTTATCTCTAATTTTAAATTCGGGGATTGTTTGATTGGGGCGTAATTCATAATAACCTATAATATTTGCTGAATTCGGCATTGTTTTACTTTTCTTTTTAAATGACTTTTGAATTTGTTTAATGTCTTCTTCTTCTGCTAATACAAATTTATTTGTTTCATAATCCAATCTTCTATACTCTATTTTATTTTTATTAATTTTTTTATAACCCCATATTTTTTCAGGACCATTGTATAATATGTCTTCAAAATAGACATCTTTCTTAAAATATAGTATATTTGATAAAGTTTCAAAAATAGTTTCTTCGAATTTAGTAAGTTTACTTAATAATGAATTATATATTAAATATTTAGTTAATTTTTCTTTATCGTTAATATCCATAAAATCAATATAATATTTCACAATCTTATCTAATTTAATTTTTAATTTGACTTCAACATATAATTTATTTAAGTTTAAAGTAGCGTCATTGACAGTGTTGTTAGATAAAATTGTATTTTTTTTAGGAAATTCTTCTAATATAATGTTAATATCTTCTAATATAGATTCAATTTCTTTATCAATCGTTTTTTCAACTACAAATTTAGTCTTAGACGATTTATTATCTTTACTAAGTTGAGACAATACATTATTTCGTGAAATATTAAAACTCCCAATTTTCTTCTTGGTATTTTTTCGTAAATTATTAATTGATAAAAAATGACTACTATTTTTACTTTTAAAAACATAGATTCCATTTTTATAAATAATAGTTCCTATGTTTCCATTTTTATTGATTATTTTAAGTTGTTTATCAATGATATCATTTAAAGCATAATATATTAATGACTCATCGTGGAAAATATTAACAAAATCATCTAAACTATAATAGTTATTTTTTTTGTATAGTTTAATAATGTTTCGTTTAATTTCATAAATATTATCACTTATCATGGTATCGTATAATTTATATGTGTCTGTATCCAAGTCTTTATCCGAGGCATTATCTAGTGGACCTTTATATTCACACTTATAATCACATTCTCTATAATTACATTTTTTAGAACCATCTATATCCACAGGTTTCCCAAATTTATTTCCATGTATATTTAAATAACAATCAACCGCACTTGTTTTAAGCAAATATTCGATTTCGGCCATTTGAGTTGATTTTAATTCGGCTTTTCTATAAATTTCTAAATCGACAGTTTCATTATCATTCATAGGTTTATCTGACTTAACCGCTGCGTATAAATATATAGTGACATCTCTCTTTTCAGATGGTAAATCTATATGAGAACAGTTACGTATACCGCGACCTATAACTTGCTCTATTTTATTTAAATGATACCAGGGATCCAATATATGCACTTCTCGTATATATGAAAAATCTAAGCCTTCGCCAGCGGTTTCACTCCCTAATATTATTTTTATTTTTTCACCATTTTTATTAGAATGCTGTAATTTAATATATTCAGAATAGGCATTTGCCGATAAATCATTATTCCCAGAGATAATTATATAATTTCCCTTTTGGACGACAGTGTCTTTTATTAATGAACTGCCATATTTACTATATCCAGAATATTCTAATGCCAAAGCTAATGGCACTATTCCTGAATTAATATATTGCGAATAAATAAAAACAATACCTTCACTTTTATCGATATGTTCAATTATTTTAGCAATTTTGGCCGAATAATTCATTATATTTTTTAACTCGAAAAATCCGTCAAATTCAGGATGTTTTATACTATATTTTAGTTTACCTCCTACCTTTTCCTTTTTAACTAACCCACTAAAACCATCATTACTAATAAAATTATTAAAATTGTATTCTCCTAATGATGTATTATCAAGACCAGATTTAGGGAATACTATATTTGAACACATAATCCCACCTATATTAAATGCCCCATATTTATCATCGCTCCCCACCATTTTATCGTAAATTTGCGACTGGAAACCTTTCATAATACACGGAACTATTTTCAAGTCTTTTATTCTTAGTTTTATATCCTTACCATCTTTATCTAATTTAGGCATATCAGATATACTAATAACATCTTTTGGATATTTCCGTTCAGGGAATCTATACGGATCTTCGCCTCGCATATATGAAATTAATCCTTTTGTTTTATAGATAAATTGTTTTCGCATATCTGACTTTATATTACCCTCCGCGTCTATATAATCATTAGCATATATAATTGGTTTTTTATTATTTCTTAACATAAGGTTAATTAAAAATATAATTTCACTAGAATTATCAAACATAGGAGTAGCTGATAATAGTAATAATTTCATATTTACAGCCATGCTAACAACTTTTTCTAACAATGGTGGTAAAACTTTTAAATCTTGACCTTCTTTAATATTATGAACTTCATCTATAATCATAACTGTATTCGAAAAAGTTTCTTTAATTTTATTATTAAATAAGCGTGTATGGTCTTTTGGATCATATCTTTCTCGAATCTTACGTTGTATCGTTTCTATTATATTTGCGAATTGTTGATATCCATAAAATTCATAACGCCCTTTAATAATCTTATTAATGTTATCCTCTAAAATATGATCAGGTATTTTATCGAAATCTTCTAAATATTTATCTCCTGTGCATTGATAATATGGCATACCTTGTTTCACTTTTTGAATATTAAAAATATTCTTAATAAAATTATCTTTAATACTCGGATTTAGTAAAATAATAATTTTTTTACCATCGGCTTTTAATTGTTCACTATATTGTTCAGCAATTGATATGCTAGTACATGTTTTACCAACACCTGTCCCATGAAATAGAAGCATACTATTAAATGGGGTGACTGGCGAAAGAAAACTTTTAAGAAATTTTTGATTATGTGTTAATTTAAATTCTATATCACCTTTATCACTTTCATCTACATTATAAAGTGGATTACATAATTTATTGCGTTTTATTTCTAGGTCTTCGTCGCTTAAATCGCGCTCTCTTTCTGGAATTTTATTTATATAGAATTCCTTTTTACGTGATATTTTTTCATTAAAATCATTATCCTCATAATCAGGATAGCCGTTAAATGTATTATCACTATGTCTGGTCTCATCTTGATTTAAAATGTGATTTTCCATTACATTTGTTAAAGCATCATATTTTAGTTCTAAATTTTCTATTATATTATTTGTTGATAAAACACTTTTACCTTTATCAAGCTGTATTAAAATTTTCTTCGACTCTTCTATTAACATTGGACTAGACCATGAATCTTTACTATATTCTTTAACATATTCATCTAATAGTTGTTTATCGTTTCTCCGAACTTTACTATTTTCTAAACGAGTTGCTTGTTTAACCGTAAATGTCCGTTTTACTTTATTACAACGCCCAGTTTTTGGATTTACTTCTTTTCCTTTAGGACATTTTGTTACCTTAGGCGTTACCTTAGGCGTTACCTTAGGAGTTACCTTAGGCGTTACCTTAGGCGTTACCTTAGGAGTTACCTTAGGCATTACCTTAGGCGTTACCTTAGGCATTACCTTAAACGTCCGGTTTACTTTATTACAACGCCCAGTTTTTGGATTTACTTCTTTTCCTTTAGGACATTTTGTTACCTTAGGCGTTACCTTAGGCGTTACCTTAGGCGTTACCTTAGGTTTTACCTTAAACGTCCGGTTTACTTTATTACAACGCCCAGTTTTTGGATTTACTTCTTTTCCTTTAGGACATTTTGTT